>Ga0256842_1001418_pt1 | contig 19174 bp, 30 predicted proteins | sample 4559240metaG_FD_185973 | JGI IMG/M metagenome (GOLD analysis project Ga0256842, IMG submission 185973) | Hydrothermal vent microbial communities from Guaymas Basin, Mexico - 4559-240 | ecosystem: Environmental > Aquatic > Marine > Hydrothermal vents | place: Mexico: Guaymas Basin | collected...
CTATGAAGAAGATATTTCTGATCAAGTTAATATTGAAATAAATAATGGTGTAGAGTTTTATTTAAAAAGACAATATAACCTGAAGGAGGTTTAAAATGGGACTAAGAGATAGGAAAAAAATAGAAGTTAAACAAAAAACATATGTTACTTTACAAGCTTCTGTTTCTGAGATGAGTACTCAAAGGAATAGTATTTTATTTGGATTTCCACCACCGTCAGTATTTTTATCGTTTATTATTAATTTATTAATGAAAAGCGGATTAACTGATAACTATAAAGATATTGGGGTTTTAATTGGTGTTAATAATTTTGAATACACATCTGAGACACAAAGGGGTATTAACCAAGATAAAAATATACCAAAGTTAATAAAGAAGGGTAGATCAATGTTAGATTTTAAATTAACATTTTCTTTTTTAACTGACGAAAGGGATAAGTTTAAAATTGAAGAATTATTAAAATTCCACCTATTAAGTTGTCGATTATCTTCAGGAAGCCTTGTTTTAAATGAAGCTTCAGGGATAGAAATAGAATCTAAAACTGAATTACTTTCTGTTTGTTATGAAAAAGATAAGGCTATAAGAAAGATGATTCCAACTTTTATAATGAAGGAGTCTCCTTTAGAAAGTGATAATTTAAAGGATTTAATAAGAGAAATAACTGAAGTAGGATCAAAGAAAGAATTAATTTCAGCTGGTAAGAGTTTTATCTCAAATATTGAGGATAAAGAGATTTATGCAGAGGAAATATATGGAGCCGTGTCATTTAAGGCATTAACGACTAGTAATATTTCTAGTCAAAAATTCTGGAGATTTGAATCTACAGAAAATTATATTTTAACAAAAACAGGAGAATAATATGTCAATAGGTTTAAGAAGAACAATAGAATGTACACCAGGTATTTTTTCAGAAAATAAAATTGTGGAAAGAGTTGTAAAAGGAGAGACAAAAAAGGAGGTCTTAGAAAGTCCTTTGGAAATAAAACTTAAGTCAAATAGAACAGTAGATTCAACTAAAGACGATCACGCTGATTTCAATCTACAAAATGAAGAATATTGTATTTTAAGTGATAATAATCAAATTTTGAATCTTAATTATACAATTAAAATTGTAGATCCATTTCATATTGAATTAAGTAATGGTAAAAAAGAGGCAAAGGTATTAGAATCTTTAGTTAGGGATGTTCTTGATAAAATTAGGAAAAAAGATGGTTTAGAAAGTGACGAACTAAGAAAAGCTAGAAAATTTATTGCTTATGGATTTGCTAATAGACTAGTTTCAGGTGTAGCTGCTTGGAGAAATCTTGATACATCTGTTGGAGCAAAAACTGAGATTGAAGTGATAAAGTATTCTTTTAATGAGGAGACTTCTTCTAGAGATATAGAATCTACCTTTTTAACATTTTCTGATGTTGATCTAATGGGTAAAAAACCTTTTAAAAATCATAGAGAGCTCTCACTTGAAGATAGTGTAGTTAGACCTTTAGGTACTGAACAATCAGAAAAGTTTGATATTATTTATCAATTTATTTTAGATGCTTTATTTACAGGAGGAGAAAATAAGTATGTCTTTAAAATTAAACACATTTTAGATTTAGGTTCTGTAAGCTCAAATGTCTATCCTTCACAATTAATTTCAAATGAAAAAGATTCTAATGGGAATAATATATCTAAAGTTCTTTATTCTTTAAATAAAAATAATGGCGTTAAAACTACTGCAGCTATGTCTAGTCAAAAAATTCAAAATGCATTAAGACAATTTGATATTTTTTCAGCTGAAGATAAAGTGATTGCTTTTTATGAAAATGCGGTAGACTTGTCTAATAATATTTCATATAGAACAAATAAAAATAATTTCAATTTTTTATTTACTAAGCTGCTAAAAGGAAATGACTTGACATATGAAGAATATTCTTTTGTTTTGGCTATTCTAATTAAAGGTGGAGTTTATTTACTTGGTGAAAAGGCTTAAAATGTTTAAGTTATCTTTAAAAAGGCGACGAACCCATACAAATTCTAAGAATGGGTATGGTGAAGTATTAAATTCTCTACATTTTTTTCTAATAAATAAGGAAGTAAATATAGCTTGGAAATACTATGAAAGTTCTTTAGAATTTGTTTTTTATGCTGAATTTGCAAAAGATTTAGAAGATTTTAAGTCTTTTATTGAAGAAAACTCAGATTTAATAAATATCTTTGATAAGGATATAATGAAGTATAGGAATACTTTCAAGTCAATTTCTTCTCAATTAGAAGAAATTCATTTAAGGTTTACAGTTTCTCAAGTTAAGTACTTTGATTTATCTATAGAATCTACTGTGTATTATATGAAAACAAAATCTAATAATGATAGGATTTCAAGATCCATTTTAATAAAAAAAATAGATTATATTTTAAATTTCAAGCCTGATAAAGAGAAAGTGTTATCACCTTTAAACAGTAAGCTTGAAAGATTATTTAAGCTAATGGATATAAAGAAGGAAAGTGATCTTAAAATTATAAATGGTGATGATGAAGAGACAGTTAATAAGAAAAATATATTAGTTAAGGAAATTCAACTTAGAATGGAAAAATCTACTGATTTATTTAGTCTATCAAATATTTATTATAGTAATCAAAATAATAGAAAGAATAAAATGTTTTTTAAGGAAGTTAGTGTAATAGAAAATGATTTTAATTTTAAAACGAATAGATATGGTTTATCAACAGGAGAATTTAAATTTCCTGTTCCTAAAAACATTTAAGGTATTTCAATAAGTATGGTGATAAACATTTTAACAAAGGGAAAAAGATTGCAACTGATATTTTAAAACTTTTTCCTGAGATAAAGGATATTGGTATTTGGAAGAAGATTACAAACTCCACAATCGATGTTTTAACTACTGTCAAGAAAAAAGATCAAAGTATGGAGCTCAATTGTAAAGTTAGATTAATATTGAATCTTAACTATAAGAAATCTATTGAAGATAAGATATCTAAGTTGATATCTAAAAAGAAAAAGTGTTAAAGTTATAATATTGTATGAGATCATTTTTATCTTAAAAAAAATTAATATTAATTATTGGGTATAAACTATATATTGATATAATATAGGTAACAAAAGAAAAATAAAGGGATAAAAAATGGAATCTTTTAAAAGAATGATTAAAACAAAAGAAAATGAATGGGAAACAAATTCAGCTATTTGTGGTTATGTAGTGAAGTTAGTAGATGGATATTATGAAGTATATTCATTCGATGAGTGTTTTGAGGGTATTATTTTTGAAGAAAAAGATACAAATTTATCATATCTTAGAGCTAAATATAATTTCGAAGAGTTAGAAGAGACTTTATCTTGATAAAGGAATATATGACAATATGGTTAATATATTTAGATAAGCTATAGCTAACTTAACCTCTATTAGAACCGTACTTAAAAAATAAAATAAATTTACAGCTTTAATTTTAAACTTTATAATGGTGATCAGAGTACTTTAAATACTTATCCCTTGAACTATTTCTGGCGTAATATTTTTAAATTGGAAAGCTAAAGCTTTGTTAAACAAATTTAAACTTCCTCGAATTATACATCTCATAATAAATCCTTTATGCTCTCACAATTTTCCAGCTTAACTGTCTTTTATAACTAGTGTCATATCTTTTAATTTTATTAATAGTCTCTAATTTTTTAAGAATAGATAAAACTTTAGAAGTTTCTCTTTCCCATTCAGGGTATACATTTTTTATAAGATTTGCAATATAGTAAGTAGCACCTGAATTATTTTCTAGTATATTTAAAACCATCTCATTTGTTAATATCATAATAAACTCCTTTAAGAATAGATTATATCTATTTTGATATAAAGGAGTTCTTAATTTAAACTATTAATTTCCATTATAAGGAGCACAAGTTAAAGAAAAATCTTCTTCAACTATTTCACCATAACCATTATGAGATTCTATTCTACCTACATAAGGTTCTTCTCTATCATCAAAAGGATAAAAAAGAACACCATAAGAATTAACTGTTCTATTTTCAATAAAAGAGCATATGGTTCGTTGCTATTTTATTAATAGCATTTGGATATTCTCCTTTTATAATAAAAGTTTTTGTAACAGTTGCCCCTACCATATTGCTATTTTCATCAGCTCTTTGTCTTGCGACTATAATACATCGTTTGTTTGGATTTGCATTTGATGCTAATCGTAGATCAACTCTATCAACTTTTTTGTTTGCAGGTTTCGTTTTTCCAATATAGCAACCATCCATCTCAACCACGCCCTCTAGTTTAGTATCATCTTGATTATCCATTAAAGCAGCTCTTAGCTTATGAACCAAAACAAATACAGTTTTATACTGAACGCCTAAAGCTCTTGACATTTGAGAAGCCGAGATACCTTTAACAGCGTTTGCAAAGATTATGATTGCCATTAAATAAGTTCTTAACTCTAATTTATGATTTGCAAACAGAGTCCCGCTAGTAACTGTATATTGCTTTCTGCACCCTGCACCCTGCACATTTATATCTTCTAATAGGCTTACCTAATAGTATAAATATACTGTATATAGTTAAACAAAGCAAAGGTTTTTAGTATAAATTAACTACTTATAGTTAATTATCTTGACATATAGTTTATAAAGTGGTATTTTTATGAAATAAATTAAAGGATACAAATGTTTAACTCAAAATTTGATTCACTACATATAATATTTTTACTACTAATAATAGTTTTTGGTGGTTCAGTTTACAAGCTTGATAAAAAAGTAGAATGGCTCAAAAGTGATTTATATTTAGATACGGTTTGTTTAGTTAGAAAACATAACAAATAATACAAATATATCTCATATAAAATTTGAGTAGCTGTTGAAAAGCTATTTGATGATATGGATTGTCCTACAGATAGTGGAATAGTTCAATTAGAGAGAACTAAGGGACAAAAAGAAGGTGTAGTTAAGGTTTTAGCAGAGGTTTTACCTCGTGAGAAGTAGGAGTTTTTTAGCTCTTATTTTTTGTAAAAAATATTTTGGGTTACTATGCTACATAAGGACGTTAAAGAGTTGTTAACTAAAAATTAACTGCAGTTAAACATCTTGAGGAAAAACACCCTTTAAGAAGTAAATAGAATTATATCATATACCAAGAAGATTACAAATTCTATCTAACTTTGAATCACGTAAGTTAAAGTTTTTAAAATTATTTATTCTCATAGAAGTAATAAGACAAGAGAAACTCTATCATATAAATGTAGTTTTTTAAAGATAGATGCAAATCTTGATTTAAGCGTACGTAATTTAAGTCCGAGCTCTGCAATGATAATTGAATAAGGGTTTTCCATCAGAGAATTAAGAGATTCTAAGTCAAAACAGATAGATCCAGAAATATAATAAAATTATCCATTAAAGCTCCTTTTTTTGTTTAAGCCTCTTAGTATCTTCAACAACAGTAACATTTATAGTTTTATTGTTATTTATAATAGTTTTTTTGGATTTTTCACGGCGAATAATCTTAGATCTTTTAAAAGAAATAAATATAAGAGCAATTAAACCTAAGAGAGGAATAATATCAACACTTTGAATTTGTGAAAAAGAAGTTATATCAGGAGAAAAATTACTCTTTAAATAACCAGTTAAAATAACTTTAAGAACAAGAGATAAGAACATAAAAACAAAAATTCCACCAAAAAGAGATCCTGTACCAATAAAACCAGTAATAAAAGATAAACTTTTACTAATTTTTGAATCAGCAACTTCACTAAATGAAAGACCACCAACAAGAGAAACAATAAGTGTCATAAATAAAGGAACTATTCCAAATATAACTAAAAAGATCCAATAAAGAAAATTTAGATTATCCATGATATTAATAAGTTTAACACCTAAAGTTCCATCAGTAAAAATATAAGTATATAAAGCAATAATAAGCTCAAACATAAAAGACTCCTTTTTTATGAATATATTTTATCAAAAATAGAAGAAAAGTAAGCTTAAGAAACAATATTAGTTAAGAATTTAAAACTAAAAGTTTAATAATAGAGAGCAGTAGAACCCATCATCTTAGAAGACCATTTATTAATGGCAGCTGAAGTTGAATTAGTCTTAAGAAAATCAAAAAGTTCTTTATTAGTGTTAAAAGATACATTTTGAAGTAAGATACTAAGACCACAAGCATTTATAGGATGTACGAAAACTCGCGCAGAGTTAGACTCATAGTTAACTTCAATACCAAATTGATAGCATCGACCAGATTGAGAAAAGCGACAATTTTTAATAAAAAAGAAAAGATGAGGTTTGTTTATACCAGCTAATAAAATATTTAATCCAGAACCTGGATTAAAAGGACATAATTCGTTTAAACCAGAAATGGTTACGATATGTTGAATGTTATTCATAATAAAACTCCGTTAAAATAGATTTAGTTATGTAATAAGAAGATTATTTAGAAATAAAGATATTAGAAATTAAAAATTTATTTCACAAAACAAAAGTTTGAAGTTATAATAATAACTTCAAAGTCAAATAAAAGATAGTAATTAAAAATGAGAGAAAAGATTCCTTAACTTCAGTGAAATATTCTGGAACGGGTGATTACGAAATAAATCCAAAAGAATTTTGTTGCTTAGAGTAAAATCTATAATTGTTCATCCGTTCCAGTAGGGATGTTTCAATGAAAACGACAAAAATAATTTCTGTTTGTAAGACAGACTGTGATTTGAAAGTAATTTTAAAGAAAGGTAAAGTACTATACCATAAGGTGACAAAAGCTAGTTGGGGTATGTATGTTGAAGTGGAAACACTTCTAAACGGGAAGAAAAGAAGTGTTACAAGACACGGGAAATTACCTAAGCGAGGGTAACCTCTTAAAAATATGTTCGAGTGGCGGAAGTATACGCTTAAAATCCATATAGGCTGCAGGGTGATCTTTAAGCAGTTATACTTGTATCAAATCCAGTCTCGAGTTCCACATTTAATCTTCTAATTATAAAAAACTGTTAATTCAAGCTTCATATCAATAATACTATCATTTGAATTTAAATTATTAAGTCTTGTGAAACCAAGATTTTCATAAAAAGAAATAACACGTTTTAAACCATTAAATAGATCAGGGAATTCATAAAGAATTAAGTTTATCAATAAAAGCTTTTACAGCTAAAGTACCTAAACCTTGTCCGCGTGATCCAGCCTCAACTTTAATAGAATCAATATAACAATAATTATCTCCAAAAAGAACATCGAAGAAGGAGACTAAACAGTCATCCTGATCATTTTCAATTTTATATTTGATAGAGACCTCATTATTATCACCATAATTAAAAAGTAACATGTTAAGATCTTAACAATTAATAGCGATAAAGAAAGTTCTATGGTCATTAGAAATATTAATAATAATGGTATTAAGTGTTTCTTTAAATAAAAAAACATCATCGGATGAGAATTTATTAGAACCTGTTTTAATAGCACTTAATTCATAGATAAGTTCTTCTAAAGGATTATATAAATCAACATCAATCATTAAGCTATCATTATTATGAGATGTTTTATCTGTAAGAATAAAGCTATAGGCAGGATTATCATATTCCTGAAGTTTTTTAAAAGCATTAAATATAGATGATTGGTTAAAAATAGACATAATAAAACCTTTAATTTATATAGTCTAATTATTATACTAGAACAAGTTTAAAGAAACACTAACTCCATAAAACAATAATTATTGATAAATTTCTATAGAATAATATGAATAAAAAAAAGGAGTATTTATATGAAAAAAGGAATAAAGTTATCAATAATAAGTTGTCTCTTATTAACATCAAGTGTTTTTGCATTGACAGCAGAGGAAAAAGTTCAAATAAAACTTGAGAAAAAGCAAGTTAAAAATGAGAAAATGATAGAAAAGAAGATGGCAAAAGAGTCTAAAAAGAAAAACAAATACGAAGATAAGTTATTAATAAGTAATTTAAAAGAAGGTATTTTGGAAGAAGGCCTATTATGTTCTAATAAAGCAAAAGATTATAAAGAGGCAAAAGAATGTATGGATATAATGAAAAAAGATTTAAAAGATCCAAAATCTACAATAGATGAGATAGGAGATAATACAAAAGTATATGATTATACATATGTAGAAGATAGTCAAGTTAATATAGGGAATCCAGATAGAGGGTTTTATGAAGCAACATATAGTTTAGATGAAGCAACAGATTCAGACTATAATCAATTTATATCAGCAAAAGAAGCTGGTTTAAGTATTGTATATGCAAGAATTTTTTTAAATAAATATATAGAAGATAAAATACCTTCATATGTAATTTCAGCTATAGATAAGAATCTAAAAGATGCAAAAGAAGCAGGTATAAAAATAATATTACGTATACAATATAGAGAAGGTGAAGGAGATGAAAAAGACGCAACAAAAGAGAGAATAGAAGAACATTTAGATAAATTGACAACAATTTTACAGAAAAATAAAGATGTTATATCTATAGTTCAGGCAGGAATAATAGGATATTCTGGCGAATGGCATGGATTTACAAAAGGAGGCGATTTTCATAGAGATACAGAAGGTTTTAAAGAAAATAGATTAGCAATAATTGAACATTTAAATAAAATATTTCCAGATAAATTTATAATGATAAGAACACCTATGCATAAAGAAATAGTTCTTGGTGATTTAGTAGGTTCGTCAAGAGATTATGAAGAGCCAACAAATGCTGCTGTAACAACAGAAGAAATTTCTTATTCCGATAATTTGATATCAAAAGTAGGACATTATAATGATTGTTTCTTATCATCAGATACAGATATGGGGACATATGAAAGTGCGGATTTAGATTTTTGGAGAGATTATGTAAAAGAAGATTCAAAATATGTACCAGTAGGAGGGGAAACATGTGAAGATGATCCTATATATACAAACTGTGAAAATGCATTAAAAGATTTAAAAGCATATAGATGGTCATTTATAAACATGTCATATAATCAAGATGTAATACAAAGATGGAAAGATGAAGGTTGTTATGATGAAATAAATGAAAATGTAGGTTACAAATTAGTAGCAAATGATATTCATATAGAACAATCAAAAGAAAAAGTTTTTATAACATTAAATATGAGTAACAATGGATTTGCATCACCATTTATAAAATATAAAGTAGCTTATACATTGTTAAATGAAAGTTCTTTAAAAGAATATACTTACCCTGTAACAATGGATATAAGAAAATTCAAGCCAAAAACACAAAATAGTATTGATATTGAAATAAATACTAAAGAAATACCAGCAGGAACATATTGTGTTAATTTAAATATAGGTGAAGATATAAATACCTTAAAATTAGCAAATGAAGATATCTGGGACGAAGAATTAAAAACAAATAAATTAATATGTGGGGTTGAAATAAATTAGAGATGAAGATAGAGATATTTCTCTATCTAATCTATATAAAAAAAAGAAAGACTTAAAATAAGAAATAAAGTTTTCAAAGCAAAAGACTATTTTATTTCATCATAAACTTGAGAATTAGGTGCACCATTTGGTAAATTTATAAAAATTTTGATCTAAAGAATAATTAATAGACTCACCTATAAAAAAAACTTTACCTTTTTTTCATCTTTAGCAATAATTTCAACTTTATCACCTGAACCTAATTTATATTTCTTACCGATTTTCAATTTCATAATAAGCCTTTATTTTATATAATTGTAACAAATCAATGATTAAAATGAGCTTTAAAGGGTCGAATTCGACTGGTTTAAAAAGTTTTCTAAAAGAAAGAAATATATCAGAAATCAATCTGATATAAAATGTCGACGAATAGATTTAATTCTGTCAAGTTTTTCATTATGAGTAAAGTTTTTAATAGCGTCTACAGAAGGTTTAACTTCAGAAGAATTTATGTACTCACCAGCTCTTGATTTTAAAAATTGAGTCTGAAATAAAAATCTTAAATATTCAATATTAAGATCATTATGACCTTGAATATAAATTTCACCATCGAAAGTTTCAATACCTGTTTGAAAAACTAAATCAGCTTCTTCTTTAGTTAAAGTTCTACCAGTAACTGGATCAGTGACAATTCTACCTAAAGAGTCAGATTTAATAGCAAAAATTAAATCATTTAAATCAGATTCTTTCTTAGGAAAAGATTTAGCAAATAACATTTTTTCTAAACTCTTTTCACCAATTGAGTCAAAATTATGAAACTTATGATGAAGTCTTGCAATCAAAATAGAAAAATCAATAATATTGTTAGGAATCCTTAATCTCTTTTGAAAAAGAGAAAACTGTTCCAAAACAATATTTGTAGATGAATGACCATTAAAATTACCATACTTAATAAAACAAGAAGGTTTACCAATATCGTGAAATAATGCAGCAAAACGAACTTTAACTGATTTAGATAGAAGACAAGCTTGATCTAAGACTCTAAGGGAATGTTCGAAAACACAACCTTCAGCATGAAATTCATAAGGTTGGTAACAATCAACCATAACAAAAAGCTCTGGGAAAAGAAGATCCAGGACTCCTAAATTATATAAAGTTCTAAAGTAAATAGAAGCTGTATCTAAAGATAAAGCTTTTTCCATTTCTTTATACATACGTTCTGGAGTAAGAGATTCTAATTCAGGTCTAAGAGAAGTAACTAAGGCACGAGTATCTGAATGAATAGAAAATTCAGTATATCTTGCAGAAAATCGAGCAAGTCTAAGAACACGAACAGGGTCTTCAGCAAAAGCATCACTGACATGTCTAAAGATTTTGTTTTTAATATCTTCATAACCGTTGAAAGGATCATAAAAATTACCAAGATAATCAATAGCCATAGAGTTACAAGTAAAATCGCGACGACGTTGGTCATCTATCAAGGTTACGTTTTCAGTAATAAAAGAGAAACCTAAAAAACCTTTACCAGTTTTACGTTCCTGACGAGCTAAAGCGAATTCATTACCATATTTATCTAAATAGACAGGGAAGTCTGCGCCAACTTGAGTAAAGCCTAAAGAAATCATTTCTTTGTGTGAGGAATTAATAACAACATAATCAATGTCATTTGATTCTTTATCCATAATAAGGTCTCTAACAAAACCACCAATAACAAATGTTCGAGATAAAAGTTCCTGGGGAACAAATCTAAACATTGAGTTTAATTCTTTTTTGCTTAAATTTAAAAACATAAAAAGCTCCTTTTTAAAATATTCCAATATATAAGGAAATTATATTGTAATAAGTTTAAGATAAAATAAAAGGAAGATAAGTTTTCATCTAATAAGTGAATTAACTAAGATTTAAATGGCCTTGATTTTTTATTATTAAAATTTAAAAATCAAGAAGTAAAGGAGTATGGTTAATTTTTAAGTAAGCTCTACTTTTAGGTGGGATTTTTTGTTTTCTAAAAGAATCTTTTTCACTCTGATCAAAAATAACTTTATTAGCACCAATAAAAGGAGTAATTAATACTTTACTTTTAGAAAATCCAATAGTAAAATCACCAAGAACAATACCAGTATCCTTTTGTTTTAAAATTTCTTTACGTTGAGGTCCAGTAAGTAAATGATTAAAATAAGTTTTAAGAGCAACATCAATAGCCTGTAAGGCATTAGTATCTTTATCATTAAAAAGATCAATAACTACAACTTTATCATAAGGATTATGAATTTCATAAGAAGCTAAATCAGAAGCTTCCTGTTCTAAAATATCAAAAGTCTTTTTAATACCAGTTTTGAATTCTTTAGTTAACTTTGCTGCAAAATGGTGTCTAAAATAGTTTCTTTTAATACCTGAAGGATTATCTACAGGATGATAAGTTAAATCTGAATTAGAAACATCATAAAAAGACATTAGACCCATCTTAGAGATATAATCTTCAATATCTGAACGTTCTGTATCAATTAAAGGTTTTAAAGTGATATAGCCTTTACGTGAACCTTCTAAATTCATACCAGTTAATTCTTTTACACCAGCACCTTTAGTAAACTGCATTAAAAACCATTCAACCTTATCATTTAAATTATGGCCTGTAAGTAAAGCTGCATAAGAATTATTATTCATAAGATCATCGAAAAAAGAATATCTGATATCTCGAGCAACTTTTTCCATGTTAGAAGAAATTCTTTCAGTATTCTCAAAAAGAAAGAATTTTCTATTATCATCTAAACACAACTGTGCAACATTATTAACCTCATCAATTGATTGTTCTCTAAAATTATAATTAATAGTAACTACATCAAATTCAATATTATTATCTTTAAGTAAATGGTAAAGAGCAATAGAGTCGACACCACCACTACAAGCTAATAAGTATTTTTGATCTTTTTGAAATTTAGACAAGTTTAACATGGTAGCTCCTAAGCGACGAGAGATTCTGGATAAGTAGAACCGTTACTAAGAATAACTGCAGCAAAAAGTTTTTCCATTTCTAATTGTCTATCTCTATTTTCTTTAGCCCAGTAATCATTTTCAATAAAAGGAATAGCTTTCATCATTCGATCAGAGATCCTTACATCGAAATCTAAAAGAATTTGATAAGTAGCTTGAATGTAATATTGCTGAACTAATCCAGGATTGTGAGAATGCTCTTTATTCCAATCATAATCACGAAGCCAATCAAGAATAATATCAAGATTCTCAGTTAAAGAAGAAATAATTTCAGAAGAAGTAGATTTATTATAATCAAGATTAAGTAAAAAGAAAATTTTTGAACGACAATCCATACCAATGTCACCATCTAAAGCACCTTTTCCAAACCAACCCATAATAAATCCTTTTTTATATTTTATAAATTATATAGAAAAAAGGCTTAAATACAAATAAAGATAAAAAGTTAATAATGAAAAATAAATGAGGTTAAAGAAGGAAAAGAATATCTGATATTTAAGATAAAAGAAAAGCTACACCATCAAGGCAAGGATGCTTTTTCTGTGAAAAATGTAATTATCTTTTAAGATATCAGATATAAAATCAAACCATTAAAAGGATCATCAAGATGAAAAATGTAAGTTCTCTTAGTTTTGATAAAAGAAGGTAACTCTATATTAGAATCTAAAATAATTACATCATCAAATAAAACATCTTTGTATAAAATGATATCTGAAGGGATTTTTTTTAGAAATAGGTATTTTAACTTTATGAAAACATAATTTTGTGTTTAATTCAATAGAATGTTTTATAACTTCACCAGCACTAAAAACTTTAGTATTAGTTAAAGATTTATCATTTAACAAAGAATGGAAAATTATACTTCTGCAAGTATTTCCTTTATATAATACTAAAATTTTTCTCGTTGAGACAGGACTTAAAAATAACTCCTTTTATTAGATGAAAGTCTAATACAAATATAGATATTTAAAGTGAAATTAAGAGTTATATCTGTATAATGTGAGAAAGAGGTTACTATTATGAAAAAGGTGAAAATAGAATGGGGTGGATGTCCTGTAATATGTGAAATAGAAAGGGGCCCTTTTTTAGATAGAGAGCTTGGGTATTTTGGATATACATTAATTCCGATAAAACCTGAAAAAGAGCCGAAAAATAAGAATGTAACAGCAAAATGGTTATTTGAAAAAACAGATGATTTTAAAGATGGTAACGTTAGATTGTTTTTAAAAGAAAGAGAAATAACATTTTTATAAAAGGAATAAAGACTATGAGTGAAATAATAAAAGAATCTGAAAATTTAAGATTATTAAAGAGAGATGAAGATAGAAAATCTTTAGAGATAAGAGAATTAGAAGAAAAATATAGAAATATAATAGAGGAAGCAAAATTGTCTCTCGAAAAGAAAAGAGATGAAGTTAATGTTGCTCGAGAAAATATAAGAATTCAATTAGAAAAGGAAACTTTATCTATAGATGAATTAATGAAAAATGCTTTTATCTTTTGTTCTTTTGAAAAAGGAAGAGAAGTCTTTAAAGAAAACAATGTATTATTTGAGAATGGAGATATATTTTCTCTAAAAGATTTTTCTTTTGTTAAAAAATATTTCAAAGAGATAAAAGAACTAGAGGATTATAGTTATAATATAAATGATGGAAAGTTGGATCAAAAAATAAAAGGTAAAACATTTATTGTATCAACTGAAGATTATGGTGAAGATTATTTAAGTATAAAAGCATTCTTCAGAGATAAAAAAGGGGAGTGGTCAAAGATATCTCAAATAACTAAGTATGGAAATTACTGGGATTTAGATAAAGAAAGTAGTGAAGAAGAATTTTTAAATTACATAAAGGAAAGATAATGGTTTATCATTTTTGGTCACCAACAGAAAGTAGAATAGATTATTTAAAATCTATAGGGATGAAAGAGTTAGAGTGTAATGTAATAGATAGAGAAGTGCTAAGAGTAGATACGGAAAAGAAGACTTTTAAAATAGTAAATAAGCACTCGGTAGAATCTTATAATCTAATTACAGAATTTACAACAGTATTATTTGAAGAGTAATGATATTAAGCCAAGAAGAAAAGTATGAAATAATAGAAGATATTTTCACAATATATAAAAATGGATTTACTTTTCACCAGTTATATGAGAAAAATGCAAAATTTCCACAAATAATGGAACATAATAGTGAAGCGGTGAAAGGTTTCAAAAAAACAATTTTACAGAAGAGACCTATATAAAAGCTGGTTTTAATAAAGAGGAAATGTTCTTCATAAATAAGAGAGTCTATTTTTGAGATAAGAATGAGAGATATTTTATATAAAACAACATTATTTCAGGATTTATTAGAACTTATATTAGAGAGTATAGAAGATTCTTTATTGTACAAAGACAATATCTTATGTTGCTCCTTATATATGAGAAATGGAGTAGTAACCGTTGATACTTTAGTTTCAGAATATATGAAAGATACTGCAAAAAAATAATATAATAAATTATATAATCCTAAAAATATATACGTAATGGATTTAGCTGAGACAGATGCTGGTATAAGAATAGTAGAATATAACTGCTGGAATGTATCAGGATTCTATGCATCAAATGTACAAAATATAATAGGTCAGATAAATGAAATTAAAGAGAAAAGATAAGTAAGGTTTAATGATTAATTTAGTATAATTTTTTAAATAAAAGGATAAATTATGAGATTCATATATCATTATTGTACAAAGAGAGTTAACGGAAATAAAGTTGAAGTAATAGATGGGATAGCTACGAGAAGAAAAGAGATTGAGACAATGGAAGATTATAAAAATTTAAAGAAAGCTATAGATCCAAAACATCCTGAGTCATTAACAATTGTTAGTTTAAGCTTATTGAAAAAGAAATGGTTTTAAAAAATTAAGGTATCTATCTGACCACCTATCTGACCACCTATCTGTTTTTTATAAAGGTTATTAAATCTAATTCTAACAATGCATTATAAATTAATTTTTTTTAAGTAAACTAATAATAGGTGTTATTAGTAAGTTAATAGCAGGAGTAAATGCTATATAATAATCAATTTAATATAATCAGAAGAAAAATATAGATTTTGATTTATAAGTAATAAAAATGTAAATCCAATAGAACATATAAGAAACATTGCAGTCAATATTATATTTTTTTCATAATAAATCTTTTTTTATTTATATGTATTATAGTGAAATAGAATAAAAGTAAGGTGTGTTTTTAAAATAAGTATATTGATTAAGAAAAAATTAACCTAAAAAGGTTAACCTTGAACTTTAATAATCTTTTTTAAGTCTTTTTTAGAAAGAAGAGAAAAGTCTTTTTTAAGGAATTCAATATCATTATCTTTACAATAAGTTTTGATAACTTTTTTATAAAAAGACCAATTAGATAACAAAATTTCTATTAAATCAGATCTTTTTAGTTTTTTAGGTTTTTTGTCTTGAACAATATCTTCATGAAAGACAGGTTTGTTAACCGGACCATCATTATCAATAACTTCTTTTTGAGAATCATAAGTAATAGAATCAACAACGGGGTCAAGACATTTATCAGAAGAATTTACTCCTCTTAAATATTCAGCATAAGCTTCACATTCATCTTTATGTTCTGCAAGTCTCATAGGATTGGAATATTGAGCCTGACAACCTTCACAAGTACCACCTTCATTCAAAGGCTCTGTGTTTTGAAAAGTATCAACAAATTTTTGAAGATATAAAGAAGTTTCTTCAGCTCTTTCATTTTTAACAAAAACCATCTTTTCAATAAAAGAACTTTGAATTTGAGAGTTATTAGATGCAATACCGGTAAGCATAACGAGTAATTCTTCTAAGTAATGAAGTTCTGATATTTTAAAAAGAAGATCAGCAGCAATTTCTTTATCGACATTATTGTTATCTAAATAACTAACAACAGATTCCATAATAGAAATAGCTGGAGTTAAATCAGGAACGGTTGCTGAAATTTCATTAACTTTTGTTTGATTTGCTAAATTAATAGCAGCCTGTAACTCTCTACAAGTCATATGATTAACTTTATCTTCAATAGAAGGATTATAAGTGCTTTCAATTGCACAACTGAATTTATCCAAGTTTTTTAAAACTCTTGTTACTAAACTTTTTTTCGTAGCCATAATAGGTCCTTTAAAATTAAATGTTCAAATAAGAACGTTCTGTGTTATAAGAGATAAAGTTAATTAGTTTCAATACATATCTCAACAAGTTCGAAACCAACAATTTCAATTTGATCTGCAGGTACATTTACACCAGAAACAATATAATCTCTATTAATTCTTGTAGCAGATAATTGTTTAAAAGAAGAACCTTTATTAGATGATAGATTTTACAATACTTCTTTCTTCAAGGACGTTGATCAATAGCAATATAAACACTAATAACATAAACATATTATAGATCAATATAGCTTATAATAAGTTCTTAAAATAAATATTTATAGATTATATAAAAAATAAAAAATAAAACTTATAGTAAACTTGTTAAAAAGAGGGGGGAAAAGTCTTTTATTTTTTAAGAAAAAGTTCTTAAAACAGATTTCTAAGTTTTTCAAGGCGCTTTAATGATTATATACACACAGTTGTATTATGATTAAAACATCTTGAATATCAATTACCTCTCCCTGGGCACTTCGGTGACTATTTAACAGGTGTATGTTTTTTTAAAGGAAAAATTATGTTTAATACAAATACAAATACAGAAGCAGCAAAAGCTGCAGGTTTTAATGAAATAGATAGTGTCATCTGTTGTTTTACTTTAGAAGAAACAGTTAGCTATATCTTAGACATCATTAAAGAAGGTCGTCATAGTTGTATGAGTGAAGAATATGATTCTTGCTTTAATTATGATGTGGTGGATTCAGAAGACGAATTTTCTTATGAAAAATTATTAACGTTCTTTTGTGATCGCTTTGATTTCCATTAAAGCTTTTCTCTTTTAGAGATTCTTTTAACAAAAACTTACTTAAAAAGTTTAATTCTTTTTTAAGAAAAAACCTGCTATACTTTTACTCAATCGAAAGTTATAGATTAATGATGTCTTGACCGTCAACGATACATAGCAATACATTGGCCTCTATCGAAAGATATGTCGTTGTGCTCTATTTAGTATTAGTTTCTACATAATGAGCGCAGCGCGTTCCCTTTCAACAAATAAAACAAAGGAAAAAAAATGTCTTTAGCTTATACTTAGATTTCAAACGAAAAAACTAAAATTATTCTATCTACAATGCGTTTACTGTTCTATTCAGTAATTTATTTTAAAGTTCACCCAAGTTCTAAAAATAAATTAAAAAATCTGAAGGAAATAAGATGAAAACGTTTAAACAAAAACAAATCACAACACTAAAACAAAAAATCAAAATAGCTGAGTCTAATCAAGTATCTCTAAAAAGAGAGAAAATAGCTCTAAAATTAGCATTCAAACATATATTGAATCAAACTTCTCGTTCTACAATATTAAAATCAATAGATAGTTTATATTTAAAAATAAGAGATAATAAACATACTCTATCTGATTTATATTCTACAAGGAACCATTTGTCTGGAAAAGAAAATTTTCACGGCGGAAACATCATAAATATACATGACAGATTAGATTATTTTGAATCAAAAATAAAAAACAATCAGGAAGATTTTGAAACACAGTTATTTAAATTTGAAGGAGGTGAGTAATGAGAACTTTTAACCAAAGAAGGAAATTTGAACTAAAAGAGCTGATAAGAGAAACATCTATAGAGCAAATTATTGATAAGAAACAAATGAGAAGATTGAGATATGAATCAATACAGGGGCTGACAGAAGATTATCGTCAAAGTAAAATGGAATATCTTAATATAAAAATACAAGAAAGAAGACATAAATTAGCAATAGCTTATAATGAAATGGATCTGCTTGGTAAAAATACAGGTAGTCATAAAATAAAAAAAGGTAAGCATTACTTAGGGTGTAAAACAAAAAAAGACTTTAAATGTTTAGAGCTAAAAAATAATGGCTGGTTTATATATGAATCTGGGAACAGTTTATATATAGATAAAATAAAAGTAGAAACTGAAAAACATTTTAATAATAGTTATGAAAAATCAAAAAGTAAATATTTTGAGACAAAAGAAGCTGCAGAGATATTTATAGAAGAAACAAATATTTTGTTATCTGAAAACGAAAAAATAGCTGAGATGAATGAAGCATATGAGGATTTAAATAATTTTCAAACAGAAAGAAGAAAAAAAAATGATAAATTAGTTGAAGATTATCAAAAGGCAATTGCTGAATTAGAACTAACTAAGAAATATAGAGAAGATCTTAATTTATTAGATAAAGAGTATCCAGGTAATAAATTGGGTGAGAAGATGCTTAGATTTAGAGAAGCAAAAGAAGCTTCAATTAATTATAAAAGAAATATTTTATTGGAAAGATTAGGAGAATAATTATGAGTACTCAAATAAAATTAGATAGAGATGCTTTTTTAGTATGGCAAGGGACAATGTCTGAAGAAATAAAAATTACCTTAAGTAACACAATGATACAAGAGTTTGCTCAAAAACATATAAAAGGTGATTTTTCAAAAATAATAAATGCATTAGATTTTTCAAAATCTAAAATAACAGAAGGATTTAAAGAGGAGATAAAAGGATATTTTGATAAAGAATATAATTATACATCGCGTGAAGAAACCCCTCCCTAAAGGACGAGGCTTCTAATTAAACTATTAAGTTTAAGAAGATTCGGTGTGACGAGTGTCCCACCTGGCTTTCTGCTCCAGAAGCCATTTTTCATACTCAAGTATATTTCTCGCTGCATTTATA
>Ga0256842_1001419_pt1 | contig 19169 bp, 19 predicted proteins | sample 4559240metaG_FD_185973 | JGI IMG/M metagenome (GOLD analysis project Ga0256842, IMG submission 185973) | Hydrothermal vent microbial communities from Guaymas Basin, Mexico - 4559-240 | ecosystem: Environmental > Aquatic > Marine > Hydrothermal vents | place: Mexico: Guaymas Basin | collected...
AACCTGACTACAAACACCACAGAACAGGTGAAGATAACGGAGATGCACATTTGAAAAATCTTTTGGTTCACCTTCAAGTGGTTCTACCGATAACCAACGGGGAGTTAGACTTAGGACCATGGCAGGAAATATTCTACGCTGAATTTGACGGTCAGAGACCGAAAAGGGTAATAATAAAAATTATCGGAGAATAGCTTGAAGGAAGCTATACTACTAACTTACATGGGAGCACCATCAAATCTAAATGAAATAAAACCTTTTCTGTTTAGATTATTTTCCGATAGAGACCTTATCAATTTCGGTGTTCCTTATTTTCTTCAAAAGCCTTTAGCTTACGTTATCTCAACCTTTAGAACACCTAAAGTAAAACCCCAATATGAAGCAATAGGCGGTGGAAGTCCCTTAGTAAAGTATTCTTTAGAACAGGCTTCTCTGTTAGAAAAAGAAACTGGACTAAAAGTATTTACTGGCATGTTGTATTCTGAACCGCTTCTTGAGAAAGTTACAAAAGAAATAGAAAATAGCAATGTTGAAAAGTTATACGTTCTAACTCTCTACCCTCAATATTCAAAAGCAACTGCAGGTGCCTGTATCAGAGACGTTAAAAAACTCCTTGAAGAAAAAGTTGAATTAAAAATAGTAAAGTCCTGGTGTAGAAACGAAAGCTATATAAAATGGATTCGGGAAGCACTTAAAAAAGTTTTAGATAAATCGGAACCGAGGAACACAGCTGTTCTTTTTTCTGCACACAGCTTGCCAGAATACTTTATAAAAGAACTGAAGGACGTTTACATCGATGAAGTAAACGATACGGTAAATTTAGTAATGAACGCTTTTCCCAAATATAAATGGTTTATTTCTTACCAAAGCAAAGTTGGACCTATCAAATGGCTTGAACCTTCCACGGAAGAAACGATTAAGAATTTGAAAGATAAAGGATTTAAAAAAGTTGTTGTCTTCCCCGTAAGTTTTGTATCAGAACATATAGAAACGTTATACGAATTAGATGTGGAATATAAAAAATTGGCAGAAGAAATTGGTCTTGAATTTGAGAGAGTAAAACTTGACCACAAATCGCCACTGCTTATTGATGCACTTAAAAGTGAAATTGAAAAACTGCGTTTATCGGAGGAAAAGTGAAAGTCGCCGTTATTGGAGCTGGAATATCTGGATTAGCAGCAGCATTCTATCTCAAACAAGCCGGCGTTGAAGTTAAAGTGTTTGAAAAGGAAAAGCAAGCCGGTGGAAAAATGAAAACTGTTTATGAAAACGGATACATAATAGAGACTGGACCAAACGGATTTTTAGACGGTAAACCCTACACCTTGAATTTAGTCAAAGCCTTAGGTATAGAGAATAGGTTATACAGAAGTTCTGATAAAGCAAGAAAGCGTTTTATATATACAAACGGCAGATTGGTAAGACTACCCGAAAATCCAATAGCTTTCCTATCATCTTACCTGTTATCATGGAAAGGCAAATTACGTCTCATTGGTGAATTCTTTATTCCAGCGAAGAAAGATTTATCAGATGAAACTTTGGGCGACTTTGCAAGAAGGAGGATAGGAGAAGAGGCGCTTGAGAAGTTGTTAGACCCGATGGTGGCGGGGATTTTTGCAGGCGACCCTGATAGAATGAGCTTAAAAGCTTCATTTCCTGTTATTTTCTACCTGGAAAAACAGTATGGCGGACTCACCAAAGGTTTAATAGCTAAAATGAAAGAAGCTAAAAAGAAAGGAACGAAATCTTCAGGACCTGCAGGACCAGGAGGAGTTTTAACCTCTTTTAAACGCGGTGTAAACGACCTTGTAGATGCTTTGACAGAAAAGTTAGGTGAATCTATTGAAACAGAAACTCCTGTTACAAAAATAAAAAAAATCAGTAATAAATGGGAAGTAACATACTTAAAAAATGGAGAAAAAAAAGAGGAAACTTTTGACAAACTTATAATGTCAACACCCTCTTACGCAGCAGCAAAACTACTAAAAGGTATTAATGAAGAACTTTCTAATCTGCTTTCTCAAATAGAATATTCACCCATCTCAGTTGTTGCTTTAGGATTTGAAAAGAAAGGATTAGGACACAACCTTGATGGTTTTGGATTTTTAGTGCCAAGGAAAGAAGGAAAGAAAATTTTAGGTGCTTTGTGGGATAGTTCTGTGTTTCCCAACCGTGCACCGGAAGGTAAAGCGCTAATAAGAGTTATGATAGGAGGTGCGAGACAACCAGATTTGGCTCTTCTTGATGATAAAGAACTACTAAAAATATCCCTAAAAGAACTAAGAAGAATAATGAAAATCCGCCACTACCCCGAAATTGTTAAAATATTTAAACATGAAAAAGGAATCCCCCATTACACTTTAGGTCACTGCGAAAGAGTTGACAAAATATTCCAAATAGCCGAAAAATTAGGAAACCTATACTTTTGCAACAACGCCTATAGAGGCGTTGGAGTTAACGATTGCACAAAGTTAGCTGAAGAGACAGTTCAAAAAATCTTAAGAGGCAAATAAAATGTGTGGAATTGTCGGTTACGTAGGCAAAGACAACGCAAAAAATTTGGTAATAGATGGATTAAAACGCTTAGAATACAGGGGCTACGACTCTGCTGGTATAGCGCTTATTGTTGATGGTAAACTTCAAGTTTTTAAAAAGTCCGGCAAAATCAGAAACTTAGAAAGAGAACTCAACAAACTAAACATTTTTTCAAATACAGGAATAGGACATACAAGGTGGGCAACCCATGGCGACCCGACAGATACAAATGCTCACCCGCATACAGACTGCACCGAAACTATTGCAGTAGTTCACAATGGAATAATTGAAAACTATGCCTCCTTAAAAGAAGAATTAATGAAAAAAGGACACAAATTCTCTTCGGAAACGGACACAGAAGCTATTGCCCATTTAATAGAAGAAAAATTAAAAGAACACAATAATTTTTTAAAAGCTTTTATAGAAGCTGTAAAGGAACTTAAAGGTTCTTATGCAATAGTTGCAATAACGGAAAAAGAACCGAACAAACTTTTTGTAGCAAGGAAAGACAGTCCTCTTGTATTAGGTATAGGAGACGAAGAAACGTTCGTAGCTTCAGACATTCCTGCCTTTCTTTCATATACGAACAAAGTAGTCTTTTTAGAAAACGGAGAAGTTGGAGTAATAACGCCAACATCTTTCAAAATATTCGACATTCAAGGAAAAGAACGCAAAAAAGAGATAACAACAATAAACTGGTCATTAGCTCAAGCTGAAAAAGCTGGATACAAACATTTCATGCTGAAGGAAATACACGAACAACCACGGGCAGTTGCAGACACAATAAGCGGAAATCTACCATGGTTTAGAGATGAAATACCTATAGAAGGTTTAGAAAACTTCAAACCAAACAGAATCCAAATAGTTGCCTGCGGAACTTCTTACTACGCTGGACTTATAGGAAAGTTTTATTTAGAAAACTTTGCCCAAATACCTACAGAAGTTGATTATGCGTCAGAATACAGATACAGAAACCCTGTAATAGATGAAAATACTTTAATAATAGCTATAACCCAGTCAGGTGAAACGGCAGATACTTTAGCAGCAATAAGATTGGCAAAAGAAAAGAAAGCAAAAGTGCTAACTATATGTAACGTTATAGGCTCTTCAGCAACAAGGGAATCTGACGCTGTTATTTATACCTACGCAGGACCAGAAATAAGTGTAGCTTCAACAAAAGCTTTCACTACTCAATTAACCGTTTTATATTTACTATCAATCTATCTTGCAACAAAAAAGAACCTAATTTCAAACCCAAATATTTACCTTGAAAAAATTTTCGAAATTCCCTCACTTATGGAACACTTCTTAGAAAAAGAGGGAAAAGGACAAGAAATAAAGAAATTAGCCGATAGATTCCATAAAGTATCAAACGCTCTATACTTAGGAAGACACGTAAATTACCCAATAGCCTTAGAAGGAGCTCTAAAACTTAAAGAAATTTCCTACATTCACGCTGAAGGATACCCCGCAGGGGAAATGAAACACGGACCCATAGCTTTGATAGATGAAAACATGCCAGTAATAACCATAGCAACCAAAAGTAAAGTCTATGAAAAAATCCTCTCCAACCTCTCCGAAGTCAAATCCCGCAAAGGAATAACCGTAACAGTAACAAACCAATCCTGCAAAGAAGCCATTGAAAACTCCGACTTCTCAATTATCGTCCCTGAAACAGACGAATTCTTATCACCGCTCATAAACGTAATACCTTTGCAACTTTTAGCCTATTATATAGCCGACTTTTTAGGTTACGACGTTGACCAGCCAAGAAACTTAGCAAAAAGCGTGACGGTGGAGTAAAAAATGGAAACAGCAACGTTGTTAATATCCTGTCCCGACAGAAAAGGAATTCTTTCAGAAGTTACCGGCTTCATATCAAAAAACAACGGAAACATAATCAACGCAGACCAACACATAGATTCTCAAAAACAGATATTTTTCATGAGAATTGAATGGACCTTAAACGGATTTCAAATAGAAAAAGAAAAAATAGAAGAAGCATTCAAACCCATAGCAAACAAATTCCAAATGAACTTTTCTCTACATTTTAGTTCTGAAGTAAAAAACGTAGCTATCTTCGTTTCCAAGTATGACCACTGTCTCTATGACCTCCTCTACAGGTTCAAAGCCGGAGAATTAAAAGGGAACCTTAAACTGGTCATAAGTAACCACAAAGATTTAAAACCGATAGCCGAAATGTTCGGCGTTCCCTTTTTCCACTTTCCCAAAAATAAAAACAACAAGTCAGAAGTTGAAAAAGAAGAGCTGAAACTCTTAAAAGAAAACAACATAGGCCTTATAATCTTAGCAAGATACATGCAAATACTCAGCGACAACTTCGTAAAACAATACAGAAACAAGATAATAAACATCCACCATTCTTTCCTTCCAGCCTTTGTAGGAGCAAAACCCTACCACAGAGCGCACGAAAGAGGCGTAAAAATTATAGGAGCAACCAGTCACTACGTTACCGAAGAACTTGACCAAGGACCCATAATAGAACAAGACGTTGTGAGAATAAGCCACAGAGACAGCGTAGAAGACATGATAAGAAAAGGGAGGGACTTGGAAAAATTAGTCTTAGCAAGAGCTGTCAAGTGGCACCTTGAAAACAAAATCTTAGTTTACGAAAACAAAACCGTAATCTTTGAATAACTACTTTTTAGCTGGACTTGCAGGGGCTTTCTGCTCCTGCGTTTTAACAACTTTCTCTACCACAGAATTGGAAGTTACCATCTTCGTTCCTATAACCGTAAGAAGCAAAGAGTTAAGCATAAATATAGCGCCTAAAATAGCAGTTGTTTTTGTAAGAACAGCTCCAGTATCTGCACCGAAAGCGCTTCCCGTTCCTGTTCCTCCCATCATAGCCATACCTTCGTCAGCTCCGGGCTGAATGATAACAATAACAATTAAAAGCAAAGCGATAAACGCGTGAAATATTAAAAGTGCTGTAAACATCAGTCCTCCTTATCAAACTTAACAATTTTAGAAAAACTATCTGCTTTCAAGCTTGCTCCGCCCACCAACGCTCCATCAATATCGGGCATTGCAAGTAAATCTGCAGCATTGTTAGGCTTAACGCTTCCACCGTAAAGAATTCTAACACCATTTGCAAGCTCTTTAGAAAAAAGCTCTTCAAGTATACCCCTTATAAATTCATGAACTTCCTGTGCCTGCTCTGGAGTTGCCGTCCTGCCAGTCCCAATTGCCCAAACAGGTTCATAAGCTATAACAAACTCTTTAGAAGATACCCCCCTTAATCCCTCTTTAACCTGCTTTTCTATTATCTCTTTCGTCTTTCCAGATTCCCTATCATCCAAAGTTTCGCCAACACAAAGAATAGGAATGAGCCTATTCTCCAAAGCAGAAATTATTTTTTTATTAATCAGCTCATCCGTTTCTCCAAAAATGTGTCTTCTCTCCGAATGTCCTAATATAACGTAAGAACAACCGACATCTTTCAGCATCAACGGAGAAATCTCACCTGTAAAAGCCCCTTCAAGCTCATAAAACATATTTTGAGCACCTAAATCTATATTGCTATCCTTTAGCTCCTGTGAAACGGAATAAAGAGCTGTAAAAGGCGGACACACCAAAATATCTCTATCGGTAACGTCAGAAACTAAATTTTTCAATTCCCTTACAAGTTCTACCGCTTCTCTCACAGTTTTATGCATTTTCCAGTTACCAGCTATCAAAAGCCTTCTCACCACTTCCTCCACACTTAAGAAGCTTTAACCAATTCATACTTGGGTTTACCGGTTTTGACAACTTCGGCGTCAATTATAACCTTTTTAACATCTTTTCTGTGGGGAACTTCGAACATAACATCGGTCATTATTTTTTCCATTATAGCTCTTAAACCTCTCGCTCCCGTCTTTCTCCTTATAGCTTCTCTTGCTATTTCTCTCAAAGCATCTTCAGTAAATTCTAATTCAACGCCTTCAAGTTCAAGCAATTTTTTATACTGTTTAACTAAAGCGTTACGAGGCTCCACCAAAACTCTAACTAAATCTTCCTCTTTCAACTCGCTGAGAGTTGCAACCACAGGAAGTCTTCCTATAAGCTCAGGAATAAGTCCAAACTTCACCAAATCTTCAGGTTCAACGTATTTAAGGAGCTCATCTCTTTCCATCTTCTTTTTATCAACGTCAGCAGTAAATCCCATTGCTCCTTTACCTATACGACGCGCAATAATATCTTCAAGTCCTACAAAAGCACCGCCACAAATGAAAAGAATGTTTGAAGTATCTATTTGGATATACTGCTGCTGGGGATGTTTTCTTCCTCCCTGCGGTGGAACGTTTGCAACAGTCCCCTCAAGTATTTTAAGAAGTGCCTGCTGAACACCTTCACCGGAAACGTCACGGGTAATTGAAGGATTTTCGCTTTTTCTTGAAATTTTATCTATTTCATCTATGTAGATTATCCCCTTTTCAGCCCTTTCAATATCGTAATCAGCAGCCTGAATAAGCCTTAACAGTATATTCTCCACATCCTCGCCAACGTATCCAGCTTCTGTTAAAGTTGTAGCATCGGCAATAGCAAACGGAACATCAAGGAGTTTTGCCAAAGAACGAGCAAGCAGCGTTTTTCCCGACCCTGTAGGACCTATAAGCAGAATGTTGCTCTTTTCAATCTCTACATCATCAACAGCACCACCAGAAGCTATCCTTTTATAGTGATTATAAACGGCTACAGAAAGGACTTTTTTAGCCTCTTCCTGTCCTATAACGTATTGGTCAAGAAACTCTTTTATTTCCTTAGGAGTAGGCAATTTATCAATGCTGAAATCAGTTGACTTTTTCTCCTCTTTCTGATGAATCATACGGTAACACTCATCTACACAGTAATTGCATATAGCAACCCCTCCGGGACCAGTTATTAATGCTTCCACTTTTGTCTGGTCTCTTCCACAAAAAGAACACCTTCTAACAGGAACTTTTGTTTCAAACATACTACACTCCTTAGATAAAAATTTTACAGTAACTGTTCAACTTTAACTTTCATAGGAAGTAAAACATCCAAAACTTCTTCTTTCAAATTTGTAGAACAAATTATTAACATTTGATGCTTAGATATACAAGAGACTTGAAAGAATCCATCGAAACGGTGCTTTAAAACTTCCCTCAGTATAGTATCTGTAGTATACAGTTCGGTAGATATAAAAAATATCGAAAGCTTCTTGCCATCAACTTTTCCGTAAGAAAAACAGGAAATAATCTTTTCTCTTCTGTAAGCATCCAAAACAGCTGACTCTTCTATCAACTTTTTCGTCCTTGCAGGTCTCCTAATGGCTGGAAATAATTCTTCAGCCACGTTAACCAATTTAGGGTCAAGAGGTTCTTGCTTTAAAAGTTCTAAAGCTTCTTCTGTTGAAAGAGGCTTACGGTAAGGTCTTTCTGAAGTAAGAGCATCGAAAACATCTGCCACAGCTATTATTCTGGACAGAAAAGGAATCTCCTCTTTTTTCAAACCTTCAGGATATCCAGAACCATCCCATCTTTCGTGGTGATACTTAGCTATCTTTGCAACTTCTTCAAAATCTCTAATGTTAGCAAGCAACTTGTAAGTTATTTCTGGATGCAACTTTATAATTTCTATCTCCTCTGGAGTCAACGGACCAGGCTTAAGGAGAACTTTATCAGGAATAACTATCTTACCTATATCGTGCAACAAAGCAGCTTTAAACAGCGTTTCCAAACTTTTACTATCTAAACCAACTTTTTTTCCCAATTTAACAGAATAATAAGCAACGTTTTCAGAATGTCCTCTGGTATAAGGGTCTCTTAACTCAACAGTTTTAATCAAAAGCTCTAAAAGCTCCTCTTGCCTTCTTTTTTCTTCAACAAGTCGCTTATAACTTAACACTGAAGGTAAAAGCACCTTTTCTAACGTAGGAATCAGGAACTTTTCCTCCAAAAATCCCAAATCACCTGCTAAACCCACTCTTACATCACCTATCTTAAAAGAAATCTCTTTTTCTCCGCTCTCCTTTAAAGGAAACTTTAGACTCTCTCCTTCACAATCAACAAAAGAAAGGTTCAAATCCAGAGATGAAAACAGTTTAGTTATAAATGTAATCAAATCTTTACTGTTACGAATATTACAGCAAAACTTTTGCGAAAACTGCTCTACATAGAGCATTTTCATAAATACGTTAGCAATCAATCCCATCAAAGAAGAAGAAAGCAAAATAAACCAAAAAGAAAAAAGGAAGAAAATCCTTTCTCTATAAGGGAAAAAAGACCACACATCAATAGCCATTAAAGCAGACATAAGCACATAAACACCAAACAACCACTTCTTCCAACCGTAAAAAGTTATGTAAAGCAAGCTTAAAGTTGCAAAATATAATTCGGTTACAAAAACGATATGTGTTCTCAAAAAAACGTTAATAAAAGAAGCAACAACAGGAGCTGCAAAAATCCACGGAGCAAACTTATGAGAATTTCGATGAAAAATAAGGTGAGAAACAACCAGTTGAATGGTTCCGGGAATAGAATAAAAAACAAACAACTCCTTTAAAGCTCCACGAGTTGACATGCATCCTGAGAAATGAGTTAAAATAACTTCAAGGAAAAAGGTCACAGCAAGTAGAATAGCAACTGCAAGGTTAAGAATGGCAAAAAGTTTATTTTTATTTTCAGGCAGCAGTAGATTTGATAAGTCTAACCTCTCCATTTACTTCACCTCAGCAGAAATTTTATCAAAACGCAACAAAGAATATAACAAAAAAATTATTAAAATATCATCCAGCATTCGGGAGGTTTAAATGACAAAAGTCAAAATCTGCGGGATAACAAATTTAGACGATGCTTTATTCAGCATCAACAGCGGAGCAGACATTTTGGGATTCATAATGTATTCTAAAAGCAAAAGATACATAAAACCTATAGATGTGAGGCATATAACTTCTCAGTTGCCCCCCTTTGTTTCAAAGGTCGGAGTCTTTGTCAACGAAGACCCGCGAAACGTTTTGGAAATACTCAGCTACGCACATTTAGACTACGCCCAACTTCACGGAGATGAAACTCCCGAAGATTGTGAATACATAGGAGCCGAAAGGGTCATAAAAGTATTCCGGTTTAAAAGCATAGAGGAAATTAACCTCATCGAAAACTATATAGGAAAAGTAAAAGCTATCCTCCTTGATACATACTCCAGCAGAGTTTACGGCGGAACAGGAGAACCGTTTGACTGGAACATAGCAAAAGCCGTTAAAGAGAAATATCCGGAAATACCAATAATACTGTCGGGAGGGTTGACCCCTGAAAACGTAAAAGAAGCAATTTCAACGGTTAATCCATACTGCGTGGATGTAAGCAGTGGAGTCGAAAAAATCCCCGGCAAAAAAGACCCGCAGAAAGTAAAACAGTTTATAAAAGTTGCAAAGTGTGGCTAACTTGCGAAAGGAAATTTAGGCTTTAAGTTTAAAAGCACAGAACAATATTAAAAGGAGATACCATGGGAACAAAAGCACAAGAACTGGTAGGAGAACACAGGGAAAAGATTATTGAACTACTTAATAAAGCCCTCTGCGATGAATGGCTTGCATACTACCAATACTGGATTGGTTCAAAAGTGGTAAAAGGTCCTATGAAAGCCTCTGTTGCAGCAGAATTAGTTCAGCACGCCGGTGATGAACTCAGACACGCTGACATGTTGGTTATGAGGATATTGGAATTAGGTGGAACGCCCGTTTTGACTCCCCAAAAATGGTTTGAACTAACAAACTGTGGATACGACGCCCCAGAAAATCCTTTTGTTAAAGAGTTATTAATTCAAAATATCAAAGGAGAACAATGTGCCATAGACACTTACAACAAAATAATGAATTTTTGCAAAGACATAGACCCAGTCACTTACAACTTAGCTCTGCAGATAATGACCGACGAAATGGAACACGAAGAAGATTTACAGGGATTACTTGAAGATTTAGAAAACTTAAAATTCTTGAGGTAGGGAAAATCCCCTACCTCTTTTAATAAGGAAGTTTCTCCCAATCAACGTTTTCCTTTATCCAATTAACGTATAGCGGAATTCCTTCTTCTATCTGAATGTTCGGTTTCCAGCCTAAAATCTTCTCAGTTTCAGTTAAATCAGCCTCTGTATAGTTTTGGTAAAAGTCGTAAGGATTATCAAAATATTCAACGTCCACTTCAACACCTAAAGTTTTCTTTATAACGTCAACAACCTCATTAAAACTTCTTGCCCTTCCAGTTCCCACGTTAACTATTCCGCTTTTCTCAGATTCAAAAGCCTTTATGTTTGCCTCAACGCAATCAGCAACGTAAACGAAATCCCTCTTTTGTTCACCCCACTTAAATAAGCGCGGTTTTTTACCTTTTAGTATTTGAACTGTAAGCTGAAGCACCATACTTGCCATCTTACCCTTGTGCGTTTCTCCCGGACCGTAAACGTTAAAATATCTAAGACCTACAACTTTCGCGTTAGGATACTCTTTCAAGAATTTCAAAGTCAGCATATCCATAGCATACTTTGAAAAACCATAAACGTTTTCAGGACTTAAATTGCCGTGAACTTTCATAGGAGGCGGAGTATTACCGTAAACAGCAGCAGAGGAAGCATAAATTATGGAAGTTCCGTTCATTGCAAGATTGAGAAAATATTTAAACGATTCATAGTTCACTTCCATAACTTTTTTCTGGTCAGTTTCCGTGGTATTTGCATTTGCAGCCTGGTGAAAAACAACATCAAAGTTGTAATCTTCAAGAGACTCAAGCAGTTCCCAATCGGTAAGAGAACCTGTAATTACCTCTCCATCAAATCCTATTAGATTCTTAAAATAACCAGAAGAAAAATCATCCAAAACGAAAATCTCCCAGTCGGGAAACCTTTTAGATAGCTCCTTTACTAAATTACTTCCGATAAATCCTGCTCCGCCAGTCACTAAAACTCTCATTCTCCTACTTCTCCCTTAACGTGGGTTTCATATCCCCTTGATTTAAAAAATTCAGCAAGAGCGTAAGCGTATTTCTTGGCAAGGCTCCACTTATGAAACTCAGCGTAAGTTGAAGATTCAACTAACTCATCTCCTTCAAATCTGACAACTGAAACACCCCAATTAAACTGTTTCATAGACTCATCTTTATAAACTCTCTGGACGAAAATATCACAAACATTTCCCGCTTCGCCTAAAATCCCCGACAACTCTTCCGGACTCTTTCCCAAAGCATCAGCCATAAGTTCTCTAAAAAATTCATCTCCACCAGACATGACAGCCTCCTATTTTTCCACTATGCTTTCTTTCACTTTCATCCCAAAATGTCTTCCCGGCTCCTCAGTATAGGCTAAAACTTCATCACCTTCTTTAAGCTCAACTACAGAAATAGGAGTGCCATCAGGTTTTGTAAGCCTTATAGTCTCAGCATTCTGGAGAATGGCAGAAATCCTTTTCCCTTCTTTAGTTTCAGCTTCTATCAAAAGCATTGGTCTTCTTTCTATCTTTGCCCTCCCAACGTAAGCAACTCTACCTTCACCTTTGTAGTTATAAATCATTACCTCATCACCGCTTTCAATCTCCGCCAAATATTTTGTTTTTCCACCCGGCAGTCTAACATACATATGAACAGCACCGGCGTTTACTCTAAAAGGTCTTGCCGCAACGTAAGGGTTAGATTCCGTTTCAGCGTGAACCAGAAACATACCGGCAGAAGAATTACCAACTAAAGCTCCTTCACCTCTCACCATATTGGAACAGGTATCTATACAAACCCTATCGCACATTCCAATAGGCTTAACGCGTTTTATCGTTGCAGTTTCAAGCTTCACGTTTTCTCCCTGAAGGTTTATAGCCTGCCCTGCGGCTTTTATCTCGTTAACATCCTCCGTATCAAGAACAACACCCTTAACACCTTTTTCCAAAATTGTTATTGCCGTTTCCGCCTCTTCTGCATTCCTAACCCACGCGTAAACGTTATCACCTTGAGCTAATAAGTTTTCAAGAGGAATAATCGTCCAATCAGTAGTTTTAACTATAACGTTTTTTCCAGCCTTTAAAAGAGATGCTGCCTTTTCCTCATCTTCCTTACCCTTTATTTCAACAATAACAAAATCCTCTCCCAACCTAAAATCACCATCTGGTGCTATTGTCTTAACTCTGGCAAGCTGCTTAACTTTCTTACTTTCAGGTTTATCAAGAAGCAAAGCGAAAACGCCAGATTCAAGAGCAGAAGTAACAACCTTCTTATTAGACGGGTCTTTCACGTAAACGATAAGCTGCTTTTTCATCAATCCCTCCTAATACTTTCTTTCACCAAATATTGCGCTTCCTATCCTGACTATTGTAGCACCTTCCTCTATAGCCACTTCAAAATCGTGAGACATTCCCATAGAAAGTTCCGGCAACTGTATGCCAAATTTTTGCTCTAATCTATCCCTTATGTTTCTCAATTGAACGAAATATGGACGCACCTTTTCCAAATCCTCAAAATAAGGGGGAACAGTCATTAAACCTCTTAACTTCAAAGTATCTTTAGATAAAACATACTCAACCAAATAATCTACATCTTCAGGCAAACAACCGTGTTTAGTTTCCTCAGGAGAAAGTTTTACTTCTACCAATACCGGCATTACTTTACCTTTCTTAGACAATCTTTTATCAAGTTCGTCAACTAAAGATTTCCTATCTACCGTTTCTATGCAGTGAAAAAGGTCAACCGCATATTTCACCTTGTTGGTTTGAAGATGCCCTATCAAATGCCACTCTATTGGAAGAGAAGAGAGAACGGGGATTTTATCTCTTGCTTCTTGAACTCTATTTTCACCAAAAAGCTCTATACCAGCCTCAAAAGCCTCTTTTATCTCTTCCGGCGTTCTCGTTTTAGAAGCTGCCAGCAGTTTTACAGAAGAAGACTCTCTTCCGGCGCGTTCACAGGCTTTTTCTATTCTTTCACGAACGAGCAAAACATTCTCCCTAATCCCCATTTTCTATCCTCTCATAAACTTCATCAGCAAAAAACCATAAATCATCGCTCAAATCTGAATCGGAATACTTCAAAAAGTTATCGTAACTATTGTATTTACCAGACTTATACAAATGATAGCTCATCGAAACAAAACCTTCCTTTTCATACCCATTTATAGCAGGGTTAAACCTATAAATTTCTATCTCAACAAACTTATTGACACCATTATCAAAACAGGATTTTGCAAGTTTAAGCCAAAAATCAAAGTTAGACTTTTTCAGTATTAAACGAGTCTTTCTACCAGTGATAGGTTTCCCGTTATTCATGAAAAACTTATGCTTTAATCTTATTATAATACCCTTACCCGAATTAGTATCTATTAGCGAAACATCTTCATCCGATAATGGCATAGTTTTTACGTAATAACCTAATCTCTCTGCTATTGGAGAAGAAAACTTAGCACTGTTGTAAATATCTATTAAACGATTAAGTGCAGAAATAACTTTTTCTTCATTAAAAAAATTCTGTTCATCGTTAGTTCTTTCAAAAATCCAGAAATTACCGTTATACATAACACTGTTACCGTCAAATAGTAAAGGTGTCCCCGGCTTAAGATTTAAACTACCATAATCAGAAGTAAGAGTAACAGGAGAAGTTAAAACAACGATATCAAACACTCTCTTTTCCAAAACTCCTGAGTCTTTACTTACTTTTACACCTTCACCTTTGAAAGTTCCTACAACAAAATCCCCCTCTTCTCCTGCTACAACAATCACAGACCCAGCAGGCAAATAAATTGTTCCGCTATCTGAATCTGCATTAACACCATCTGCAATACGGAAAATTTTTAAAGCTATCCTCCCCGTTTTTATGAACAAAGGTTGCGAATAATCTGTAAAGTCAAGATTTACCCATCCTCTTTCACCCTTTGCCCAAAAGCCAAATTTAGCAAAAATAGGCTGAGAATACCCTTCACTCAAAGTCCCAACAATTTCCTTTCCATCTGGAAGCATCCTTAAAGAAGTAGCATCCGTCAAAACGGTAAACTCCTGAGAAATAGCAGAAAGAGGAAGTAATAAAAGAAACAGTTGTGTTAAAAGTTTCATTTCTTCTCCTTTAAAACAAACATCAAAGCTTCTGCTTCTGCTATCTTCTTCCCGTCAGAAACTCTGACCATTTCAGCCCTGGTAACTTTAAAGCGTTTTCTGTCTTCTTTAACTTCAGCAAAAACTTCCACTTCCTCACCTGCAAGTAAAGGAGCGTGATACTTAACAGTCAGTTTACCCGTTAAGAAACGCTCCTCATAGGTTTGAAGGTAAGCCATAGCTTCATCGAGTATAAGCGCGATTATTCCGCCATGAATAACGTTTTCATAACCCTGATAGTAGTGAGAAAGGGAAAACTTGGCATAAACCCTATCTTCCAATTTTTGAAAAGAAAGGTGCATACCTTTCGGATTATCCTTGCCGCAAACAAAACAGAAATTATCCCTTACAAGCTCCTTTTTCATTGTATGCTACTTTTCCTCTTCCTCTGTGATTTCAACAGAAATGTGAAGTTCTGAAAGTTGTTCAGGTCTGACGGTATCGGGAGCGCCCGTAAGCAGGCACTGTCCTCTTTGAGTTTTAGGAAAGGCTATAACATCCCTAATGGATTCCTCCCCTCTCATAATGGCACAGAGTCTATCAAGTCCAAACGCCATACCGCCGTGAGGAGGAGCACCGTATTTTAAGGCATCAAGTAAAAACCCAAACCTTTCTTTTGCTTCCTCTTCAGACAGCCCTATCACTTTAAATACTTTCTCCTGAATATCTTCTCTATGAATACGAATACTTCCACCACCTATCTCAACGCCGTTGAGAACCATATCGTAAGCTCTCGCCCTTACTTCTGCCGGATTGTCAAGTAACTTTTCAATGTCCTCCTCTTTCGGACTGGTAAATGGGTGGTGAAGGGCTTCCCATCTATTTTCATCTTCGTTCCACTCAAACATCGGAAAATCCACCACCCACAAAACATCCACTCTACTTTCATCAATAAGTCCTGCCATCTTTCCAAGCTTTAGTCTCAAGTTAGAAAGAGCAGCGTTTACAACGTCCTTTTTATCGGCAACGAAAAAGAGAATATCTCCCACTTCCGCTTCAAGCTTTTCAAGAATCTTGTTCATTTCGCCTTCTGTAAAGAACTTAACGATGGGCGACTGCAACCCCTCCGGTAAAACCTTTATCCATGCAAGACCTTTAGCACCGTAAACGCCGACAAACTTCGTTAAATCATCTATCTCCTTCCTTGAAAGCTTGGCTCCGCCTTTAAAGTTAATTGCTTTAACTATTCCACCGTTTTCGGCAACGGTTCTGAAAACCTTAAAGTTACAGTTAGCAGCAATGTCTGTAATATCTTTCAGTTCAAGACCAAAGCGGGTGTCCGGTCTGTCTGTTCCGAACCTATCCATCGCCTCATCGTAGCTCATAACGGGAATCTCACCTATCTCAATGCCCAAAAGCTCTTTATATAGCTTTCTCAAAAGCTTTTCCGCAACGTTCATAACGTCTCTTTCTTTAACAAAGGACATCTCAAAGTCTATCTGCGTAAACTCCGGCTGTCTGTCAGCCCTTAAATCTTCATCCCTAAAGCATCTTGCTATCTGGTAATACCTGTCAATACCGGCAACCATCAATATCTGTTTAAAAAGCTGCGGTGACTGGGGTAGAGCGTAGAACTTGCCCGGATAGATTCTGCTCGGAACTAAAAAGTCTCTCGCTCCTTCAGGGGTGCTCTTTGTAAGGTAAGGAGTTTCAACTTCTATGAAACCTTCTTCGTTAAACACTTGTCTTGTTAACTGGTAAAGCTTGTGGCGAAAGATAATATTCTCCGCCATTCTTTTTCTTCTTAAGTCAAGGAAACGATAACGGAGGCGAACGTCCTCTCCTACCTTTATTTCATCCTCTATTGGGAAAGGCAGCGGAAGGGATTTGTTCAAAATTAAAAGCTTTTCAACGTATATCTCAACTTCTCCGGTTTTAAGCTTTGGATTTTCCGTTCCTGGCGGTCTTTTCCTTACTTCTCCCTCTACGGCTATTACAAACTCGTGCCTTAGCTTTTTAGCTTTTTCTACAAGCTCTTCACTTATCTCGGGCGAAAATACAACCTGAACTTTACCGGTTCTATCCCTTAAGTCAACAAAAACAACGCCACCGTGGTCTCTGGTGCTATCAACCCAGCCGGCAACCTTTATCCTTTTTCCCAAATAATCTCTATTAACTTCACCGCAGTAGCAGGTTCTTTCAAAATCTCCCAAATGCTCAAGCATTCCTTCTACCCCTTGTCAGTTTTTTTAGCCAAAAACTCTCCTGAATATGTAGTCAACGTTTTTGGTATGGTAAGAAAGGTCAAAAATATCTTCAATCTCTTCGTCAGAAAGCACCTTTTTAACTCTTTCGTCTTTCTTAAGAAGCTCTTTAAAGTCAGCCCCTTCATTCCAAACTTTCATTGCGTTTTCCTGAACGATTGCGTAAGCGTCCTCCCTTGAAAGTCCGCCCTTTTCTATGAGAGTGAGAAGAACTCTTTGAGAGAAAACAAGTCCCCTTAGCAAGTTCAGGTTCTTCTTCATATTCTCAGGATAAACAACTAAATTCTCCATAAGGTCTGCAAACTTTTGAAGCATATAGTCTAAAGCTATGCAGGCATCGGGAAAAATTGTTCTTTCTGTGGAAGAGTGGGAAATGTCCCTTTCGTGCCAGAGGGGAACGTTTTCCATCCCAACGATTGAAGCGCTCCTAACAACTCTTGCAAGCCCGCAGAGCCTCTCTGAGAGTATCGGGTTCCTTTTATGGGGCATTGCAGAGGAGCCTTTTTGACCTTTTCTGAAAGGTTCTTCAACTTCTCTGACTTCAGTTCTCTGAAGGTGTCTGATTTCGGTAGCAAACTTTTCTATTGAGGAAGCTGTTAAAGCAAGGGCGTTTAGGAATTCGGCGTGTCTGTCCCTTTGAACAACTTGATTGGAAGCGTTTGCGTGTTTTATTCCGAGCCTTTTACAGGTAATTTCTTCTACCCTCGGGTCTATGTTTGCAAACGTTCCAACGGCGCCGGAAATCTTACCGACAGCCGCCCTTTCAACGGCAGCTTTCACTCTTTCGTAGTTTCTCCTCATCTCGTCATACCAGACGGCAAGCTTTAAACCGAAGGTAATCGGTTCTGCATGAACACCGTGGGTTCTACCTATCATAACGGTGTATTTATGTTCAAAAGCTCTCTTTTTTATAGCTTCCATAACCTTTTTTATATCTTTGAGTATGAGCTCGCCAGCCTGTTTTATCTGAAGGGCAAATGCGGTATCAAGCATGTCGGAAGAGGTCATGCCGAAGTGAAGGTATTTAGCCTCATCGCCGACAATCTCCTTTATGTAGGTAAGGAAAGCGATAACATCGTGGTTGGTTACAGATTCTATTTCGGCTATTCTTTTAGTATCAAATTCCTTTTCGCCTTCAAGGTAGGGCTTTAATTTCTCTTTCAGAGTCTTGACGGCTTCGGTGGGGATTTTTCCTATTTCAGACCAAGCTTCACACGCGGCAACTTCCACTTTCAGCCAGTTTCTCAGTTTATTCTGCTCATCCCAAATCTTTCCCATCTCAGGTAGAGTGTATCTGGGTATCATTTTTCCTCCTGAAACGATTTTGTGGGGGAAATTCTAAACAATTTTAGTTGTCTCCCTGCTTTTTCTCTTTTAGGATTTCTTCAAGCTCTTTGGCAGAGAAGAAGTATTCGGTGCCGCAGAAGTTGCACTTTATTGAAACGCCGCCTTCCTTTATCAGCTCTTTGATTTCTTCTTCCGGAAGCATCAAGATGCTGTTTTTAGCAATATCTTTGGAACACTTGCAGCGGAAGGAAAGCTCTTTTAAAGCTAAAAGTTGAGGTGAAAAGCCTTCAAAAATTAGTTCAACGATGTCTTCAGGTCTTTTGCCTTCTTTGAGGAGGGTGGTGATGGGGGGGATTTTTCTAACGTTCTCTTCTAACTTATCTATCGCCTTATCGGTAGCACCGGGCAGAGGCTGCGCCAAAAATCCCCCCGCCACCTCAACCTTTCCATCTTCATTTACCAAAACACCCAAAGAAACAGCAGAAGGTATCTGCTCAGACTTTAAAAGGTAATACGCAATATCTTCCGCTATTTCGCCGGAAATCAAGGGAACAGAACTTTCGTAAGGCTTCCCAAAACCAAAATCTTTTATAACGGTCAACGTTCCTTTTCCAACCGCTTTAGCTATATCAAATTTCTTTCTACCATCAGCCTCTTTCACGAAAGTCTCAACGTTCGGATTTCCCACAAATCCTCTAACTTCACCTTTAGCGTTCGCTTCGGCAACCACAAGCCCGATAGGTCCATCGCCTTCTATCCTTAAAAGAAGCCTCTGGTCAGTTCCATGCTTTAAAAGAGAAGTAAGAAGCAATGCCCCCGTTAAAGCTCTTCCCAAAACAGCAGCAGCAATTGGAGATAGCCTATGCTTTAACCTTGCAACTTCACACAAATTGGTAGTTCTCACAACAAACGCCCTCAAGGCATCCTCTTTAGTAACAGCTATAACGCCGTAATCCCTATCTTTAAAGTAATTTTCCAGGTCATTTTTAACCTGCTGGTCTAAATCTTTTAATAGCTTTTTCCTTTCCATCGTTTTCTCCTTCCATTTAAAGAATTCCCTTTTC
>Ga0256842_1001420_pt1 | contig 19166 bp, 19 predicted proteins | sample 4559240metaG_FD_185973 | JGI IMG/M metagenome (GOLD analysis project Ga0256842, IMG submission 185973) | Hydrothermal vent microbial communities from Guaymas Basin, Mexico - 4559-240 | ecosystem: Environmental > Aquatic > Marine > Hydrothermal vents | place: Mexico: Guaymas Basin | collected...
CTCCTTCGCCATAGCGGCCAGATGAAGGGGGAGTATACCAATCACAATTTTGTTTTTAATGATCTCAGGATCGTTAACATGTGTAACAACTTCTACTTCATCATTGATGATATTCATTTCTTTCAACAACTCAACCAAAGCATTATGCCTTGTTACGACTATAATGTCCTTCATCATTCCCTCCTTTAAGCTTTTATTTTCAGTTTAATATAAATGATTTATCGTAGCTTTAAAAATCTTTTCAATGTCTGTGTATCACATTGAAATCCAGCAGCTCCTGCATGACCTCCACCTCCCATCTTCTTAGCAATTTCAGAAACATCTACTTTCTTGGAAAACATGGATATTGTCCAAACAGAACCTGTGTAAAAGAATGCAACCATTATATCGTATTTTTCGTCATATCCTAATTGCTCAAATGGTAAGCTATTTGTTTTCATGTTGACACAAATTGCAGAATAGTTTCCAATTCTTGTTTCAAATCCAAATTTTTCTAGAAACTCAACAGTTTGTTTAAGGTTGATATCATATGTAACTTTACCCACTTTTAAAACAGAATCAAGGTTTCTTTCAAGTCTATTCCAAATAGGTGATTGTGGATTTCTTAATTGTTTGCTATATGTCTTCATAAACTCCATAATGTGATGTGTTGCATTATCATTTGTATGTTTCCAAACATCAGCTTTGGCAACTAATTCTAACCATTTTGGTGGTTGTTTATTTGGATAAAAGAATTCATGAACAAAGTAACAAGCACCAAAACCTTCTTTTAGATAACATGTTACATTATCAAAACTTTCACAAAATTTATGTTTCTTTGCTTCTTCTATTGCTGACTTGTGATGATCTATCCAAAGAAAACCATTAACAGTTTGTGCTATGTCAATCATCTTTGAAAATGGTTGTACAGAAAAGTCTAGCATCACAACATAATCATCTTTATGGATCTTTGTTAGTTTAGCTTCTTCACCATATTGAATGTGTATCCATTGTATGTTTGAGAATTTTGGCCAATTAGTTTTCTTATAGAATGAGCCATCGTTTAAAGCCTTATAAAGAATTCTTGCAGAAGACCATCCATCTGGATCATCATGAAAGTAAACTAGTAATCTCATTTTTAATACCTCCCTTACGATAAAATTTGGTAGGGTTGGACCTAATACGATCCAACCCTAGTAATCTTGCTATCCAACAAGACTATCTGTTGCAGCTCCAAGATATATTCCTTCATTATGCAACACAGCATACTTAACAAGCTCTTCTAAATATCTAAATGCTTGGTCACAAACAACATTTGATCTAGTTCTTGATGACTCCCAAGTCTTACCTTTTACTGTTTCTGTTGTTTCTACAACACGACAAAACAGATTTCTGAAATCTTGATTTGAAAGTAGTTTCATAATTTGTTTTGTTTCTTTTGATGTAAAAAATCCATCCACTTGTTTGAGGTTTAAATGAGCCTTCAAGTAACTCATAAGATTAGTATACTCTCTAATAAAACGAATTGGTTGAGCTATTCTGTATGTAACACGCCAATAATCATCTGCATACTTTCCAAGAAGACTCATGATCTGATCAAGGCCAGAAGGTGTCTTCTTAATCTTACGCACTTTTTCACGAATTTTCTGAATAGCAGAATCTTTTAGAGTTGCTCCAACAAAGTAAGTTTTCTCAGGTCTTGTGTAGTAGAACCATAAGAATAAACCTGTTAAGCTTGCTAAAACAGCACCAGCTATTAATTCAGACTTTCCTTCTTCAATAGGATAGTCATCTGCAAAAACAGACTCAAGGATGTACTTGCTCATGTTCATTACCTCTCATTTTTAATTATGCATCAGGAATGTCTTTATCATATCTAACTCTTATAAATACAGGAAATCTTAAACAACCATCTACAGATTCTTCTTGATATTTTAATTCAACTATCTTTCCTTTTATAAGATCTGGATTTTCATAGAATTTCTTTCTTAAATCTTGAGTAAATCCTGATCCACATTTGCATTCTTTACCTTTATATTTGAATTTGATTGCTGCAATTTCACCTGGATTCTTAGTGGATGGTATTACATCTGTACACAATACATCTATTGTTTTAAATAGTTTAACTTTCAACCAAAACTTAGATCTTTTGCTCTCATAAGGAGATGTTTTAGCTTTAAGAACAATTCCTTCCCAACCTTTTTTGACTTCTTGTTCTGCTATATCAAATGCTTTTTGCAATGATTTAGGTTTGAATTCATGATGTTCTACATATGTAAATGGAGGCTTTAGAAGTTTACAAACAGCCTTAAGAGCCTCTTTACGTTTAATGTATGGTACAGGATATTTGCCAGAATGAACAAATTCATCAAGTTTAACTATATCAAATAAATAGTACTTCATAGATGAATCATACTTAATTTCTTTGTTTTTAGTGAAAACAGATGTCATAGATTTTGACCAATCTTTTGCATAAAATTCTCCATCCAAAATCCATCCTTGCAATCTATCGATTACTTCACCAGTTAAACCATTCAAAAGCAGTTTTTCAACATTATATAATCGTTTAGAGTTTCTAGAGTAACATTCAAAAATTCCATTTACAAATACTGTAAGAACTCTCAAACCATCAATCTTTATTTCCCAGCACCAATCTCTTTCATTGAGAAGTTTTTCAGCCTTTTGTGGATCTTTAATTGATGTAATGTCATATGCTAACATTGGTGAATACTTAATACCGAAATCAACATCTGTGAGACCTAGAAGTTTCTTAATGATTCCATACCCTACACCAATTCTTAAGTCTTTTGTAAGAATTAACTTATACCATTTACAATGAAATGGGTCACATTTACTGAAGAATTCTTCTAAAGCTTTATCTTTAGCTGTCCCTGTTATTTTTCTATTTGTTAATTCACCAACAAGTTCAACAAAATCGTTCCAAGATGCAATTTGCTTATTTCCACATGGATATTTCCTCATTATTACATCATAGGAGACATATGTTTTAACATTTTTGTTATAGACTATCTCAACAATAGTTTTGAATTCATCACAATCCTTAATTGATTCAAGTACGTTAAGTTTCTCAATAGGTTTTGATTTCTTCTTAACTTCTTCAAACACCTTGAAGATTTTGGTAATGTTACATTTCATCATTAATCTCCTTTCCTGTTATGAACATACAGAAAGTTTCCATGCTAAAAGCAATGCAAATGATAAAACTTTTCTTATTGCATATGTTTGATTTGTACTACACTTATCAGATAACGTCTTAACATAAGAATTTGCATCCTTGTTATGTAGGAAGAAGTAGTAAAACTTGTTATAAAGGGTTTTTAACTGATTACATGTTGTAGATGTGAATAACAATCGTCGTAGATTTTCATCTGATTTAATTGCTATGAATAGTAATCTTACTAATTGATCTTGATCAATATTAGAAATAATGCATGATAAAGTTTCATCATCTAAAGTTATCTGGAATCGTTGTTTATTCTGTTGAATTATTTGTAATGATTCTGCTAGATGCTGTTTGATCATCATGCTTAGCATATTGGAGTCTATTTGATGACTTGATGACACATACGTATCTTTATGATTTTGAACTGCACGATAATAAGCACTAGCTAATGTTTTCATTAATTGGTTTATATGAGCTTTGATGTTTCTCATCCATCTGAATACAAAATCTTCTTTACCAGAATGTAGCTTTGTGGATGATGCAATAATGTATTTGACTACTTCAACATGATTAAGATTGAATTTTTTGTATATAGACTTACCTTGTAAGAGAGCTAATGCTGTTTGCATATACTCTTCTTTACAACCTTTGGAAAAATACTTCTTAAAAGTTGAAACTAGTACAAAACATGCATAAGAAAGCATGGTTGCATTAAGTTTATCCTTTAAATTGTAGGTCCATGCAATATAAGCCAATGAAAGATACAGTTTTACAAGATCTCGTTCAAAAAATCCATGTTTATATGGATTTAAATCATCTATTTTTTGTAACAACTCATCATATTGATCAATGTTGGTTTTCATGCACTTAATAGCTCGATTTGATGATTCAACATCAATCAAATTAACATCAATGCATGAAGTTGATATTGCTACAAGTTGAGAACCTAGAAAGTTCATGAAATAATTCCAACATTCATTTGGTATGTAAATCTTGTTTTTTACAATGAAGTCTTTCAACTCCTCAAGTTTACTCATGATCAAATCTCCTTGATAAGAGGATAGAGATTCTTGAATGCTTGTTCAATCTGTTTAGATTCAGATTTATATGAAAACTCTGTATTATATAGTATATCAAGAGCTTTAATAACAAAATCTTTATCGTATTCATAACGTTTTGTAAGTAGATTTGCAAAAGCTAATGTGTATTGTTGCATATCTTTGAATTCTACATCATGATGTTCCTGTTCTTCAATACTTCTATCTATGATGTTAAAATCTACCATGAATTTTTCCAGTTTCTTATGATACTTTTTACGCAAATCTTTTGCCAAGAGAGTAGCTTGAGGTAAATCAACCTCATTGATTTGAAAAACCAATCTGATTACATCATATGCATTATCAATCAGATATTCAATCATTTCGCATACATTTTCATCAAGGTTATCTACAATGATTTCCTTTAGTTTATGTTTATGATTGGTAAGAGGAACAAATTTATACGTTACTTCCTTATCATTCACAGTAAGCAAATAACATCCTTTCTGTTGCTCAGCCTGTTTAAATGATAAAGGATAGGTTGATCCTACGAATAAGTAATTGTCTGATTCTATTCTGTTATGATAATGACCAAATAAAGAAAAATCAAATGGTTCTAAATCATCAGTGTTGATTGTATATGGTATATACTTTGAGTAGTTTAATCCTGACAAATCTTGATGAAACAAAGCTATGTTGATTTTATTCGGATCAATTCTATCATAATATTGTTGTAACATTGATGTATGGGACGTATGTTCTTGAAAATCTAAAGGTGAAAGGTAAGATATACCGATCAAATTTACATCATTGTATACGACGGATATATCGACGTCCTTATGAAGTACATTCACATTATCACATGATTCATTAATGATTTGTATAGGTGATTCATCTAAAGGTCTAGATGATTGTAAATCATGATTGCCAACTATGAGTATAACTGGTTTATTGTATGAACGAATTACACGGATAGCAAACACCATATCATTATTAGAAGCTAATGGTGAATCAAATAGATCACCACAAAAAAGGATACCATCTACTTCTAAATCATTTGCTTTTTGAAATACTTCGTCAAAAACAAGTTGTAATTCATGACGAAACCATGATAGATTATATCTAGATGCTCCAAGATGACTATCTGAAAATACTAGCAATTTCATTGTTCCTGACCTTCCCGTATGTAGTACGGTATTAAATGAGCAACTTTAGCTCTAACATACTTCCATGCTTTGTATTCGTTTCTGAAATGTTTCATTGCTTTAACGAATTCATATGTGGAGTAAGTGTAGAGAAACCACGTTGTTTCATTTAACAATCTTCTCCATTTGGTCATTTGTTACCTCCCAACTGAATAATTTGTCCAACATTGTCCGATATAATTCTATCATCATGTGAAACTACTATTGTTTGATAATCTTGACTAATCTGGTTAATGAATCCCTTAAGTAAATCTATTCTATTGTAATCAAAACCTTCAGTTACTTCATCCATCACTATAGGATGATATGATCCTACTAATTTTGCAACAGAAATTCTTAAAGCTAATGCAAGAATAGATTGTTGTGCACCTGAAAGCATTTGAGGAGTTATCGTATTACCATCCTTATGAATGATGATGTTAAAATCATCATCTATTTCTATATTAAAATCAAATCCGAATCTTTCAACAAGATTCTTAACGAATACAGGTAGTGTATTCTTGAATTTCTGATTGATATAAACTTTGTATTCTTCATAGATATGTTGTAGTTTTGATGTTGCATCATACTTTCTTTTTATAGAATTCAAATGATTTTCATGTTTTTCGATTAAAGTTTTCAATTGATTATAAGTGTTTTGCTTAATCTTCAATTCCTGTATTTGATTCGATAATTGTTGTATCTCTTGTTTTTGTTGCTCAGCTTTAGTTTCCAACTGATCAAGTTGTTCTTGTAATGTTTGAATCTCCTTTTCAACCTTATTTATTTCTGAATCTAGTTTGCTAAGTGTTTCATCAGATGCATCTGTATTCATAATTGTTTGCCATTCAGCATAAGAATTACATTGAGATGCAATAACATTGATATCATTTAATATTTTGTAGTAATGATCTACTTCTTTAACATCCGAAAAAACTGATTGATCAGCTAATGCAAAAACTTCTGAAATGTAATCTGCAATATTTCTCCATTCTAATTTCTTCTTGTTGTAGATAACAACAACATATGATAATTGAGAAGCTAATTGTTTGAATGTGTCGTATGCATTTTTACAATAAGCTTTAACTTCTTCCCATGATGAAAATGTTTGAAGTAATTGTCTTTCTTCATCAAGAAGATCCACTTCAACCTTATCTTTCATGAATGTTATGTATGCATGATGATCACTAAGAATCTTAAATGCATCAGAAATGGAAGATTCATCATATGGTTGATCTAAGTTTAGACCTAAATCATATGTATCATTTAAGTATGAAACAAGTTGAACAGCATATTGCTTGAGTTGTTTATAATCATATGGAAAATCTTGTTTAGCTGATATTATAGATTGCAAACTATATTGATTGTACTTATCATACAAACGACTTAATTGTAAGGCTTTTCTAAGATTCTTTTTTGCATTCTGAAATTCTTTCCAAAGAAATTCCCATTTTAGTAGTTTATCACTCAAACGTAACCAACCATTCTTATCCTTGATGCATGTAGCTTTCTTAACAAGATCCAGTTTATCTTTATTTAAATACAGATATCGTAGCTTATATTCATCAATTGTTTCTTCTAAAAGATATCTGTATTGCTTTGTTGACTCTTGTATCTGTTTAACTTGTAACAATTGTTTCTTCTTATTTTGTAATTCCTTGTATTTATTCTTTTGATCATTGAGTAGATTTGAGACCACCTTAATCTTCTGTATGTAGTCCTTCTTAACCAATTGATTGAGTTTCTCCTCAAGTTTCTTGAGTTCATGTTCATCGAACTCTCCAAGTTCATCCAGTTTTTGTTTAGTATCTATATATTCATCATTAATTGTATTGTATTCGGTTTGAAGTTTATTCATGTATTTGTTTAGAGCTTTGATGAATATATGAAGTTTCTCTAATTGAAATATTTGCATATAAAGAGATCTAAAGTTTTTAGGATCTAATACATTGGTAAGTTGTCTTTGTGGGATTAGTGTAATCCAGATATTCAATGGTCCAATCAAAGACTCTATGAATTTTGTTACATTTTGTGATCCTTGATATATGACCTCATCTTGTTTGTAAATCTTATCATGTTTGTTTGTTGATTTCTTCCCAATATGTCTTTCAACTATGTATGTATCTTTACCAACAGAAAATTTCATTCGTATATAAGCATTCTCATTTGGATTTGCAAGAATAGCATTAAGGGAAGATGTCCTTATAGGTCTTCTATAGAGAGCTGTTGTAATGATATCCAATAAAGATGACTTACCGGATCCATTTTCACCTATTATGTAAACTGGATTTTGCTCAAATTCAAATTCTGTTTTAGTTTTATATGCAAGGATATTATTTACAATGATTGATTTGATCCTCATCGTTGACCTCTCATTAAATAGCATATAGGTCTCTATGATTCTTGTAAAACTCCCATAAACCTTTTAACAAAGGTGAAATGTATTCTCTATCATGAAGTTTCAATGCTATGATAGCTTTATCAAAATCAACAAATTTTGCATCAAACACTTCATTAGAATCAGGTTTTGGATTACATTGATCCTTACATTCAGCAAGAAAAACATAAACAGTTTTAATATGTTTCTTACCTTCATAAAATCTAAATAAATCCACAGTTTCTAATCGTTTAATGACCTTAACTTTGACACCTGTTTCTTCATATGTTTCTCTTTCTGCTGTATGAATAGGACTTTCACCATTTTCAATTAAACCTTTTGGTATTGTCCAATAGATCTGTTTTGTAACTGGACTTTGCACCTTAACTAACAATACTTGACCTTTCTGATTGAACGTAATTGTTCCAGAGCTATAAGTATCAGCCATAGTTAAATCCTCCAAGCAAACAAAAAATGCGGACCCTTATATGCGGGCCCAACTGAACTGATGTCCATCCTTAAACGACACTTCCAGGTCCCAGTTGTATATTTTCTTTTTTAGCAACCAGGGTATGATCGTTATCTCGTCTTTTAACTCTTTCTCTAGTACTACTTTTGCTGGTAACTCCGCATTCAGTTCATTAATGTAGCGATTGAATGTTTGACATTTTCTTTCTACAACTGATTCAGGTACGTCATACTCCTCCAATAGTGCTTTGAATTCCTTCACATCATATACATCTTTAACTACTCTCATCGTCTCTCCTCCTTCTGATTTTTGTTCAGTATAATATAAATGATTAAATGAAATCAGAGGAGTTCCCAAGTTTAGAATTTTGCTAAACTTTTATCATTTATACTGTGTGATGTTCCATTAATGTCATGAATATCTGAAAACGTGGAAACGTTTCATTTTCAACAAAACTTGTATAAGGTTATAGTTTAGGTTTTGCTATAATGAAGAATGAATCAGATCATAAAGAATCTTAAGAAATTCTCTTAAACCTTTTAATGATTCATAATAGAATCTAATAAGGAATCTTTTCTTATCTTTATTGGTTTCTAATGGTGATACAAATTTTCTAAGATTAAAACTATTAAGAATTAAGTAAACATCATTCCATTGTTGTTTTGAAATAGAATGTATCAACATAAAGATTCTTTCTGTAAGTTTCAATGAATCTGATACATTATAAACAAGTTTTTCATGAAAGATTCTAAAAGCTTTCTCAAGATAAGTTTCCATATTTGGATGGTATATAGAATCAAAGTATACAAATGTCCAAGCGCGCTGGAGACATTGTAACATGAAAGGACTCTTTCTGTCTTTGATAACGTCTTCTGGCCATTCTTCACATTTGGAATTCATAACCTTTTGAAGATTCCAAAGGATGAATTGATGTCTGTTAACATCATATGTTAAAAGATGATAGAGATTGGAAATAATCTCTCTTTTAATGATAATCTTCCATTTACGTCCTAGGGAGTAACATTCAATAAGACCTTTATCTCTTAATGTATATAAAGCTTTCTTGATTACATGATTTTGAAAAACATACTTTTGATCAAATGACCATGTGAATTCTTTCAATTTGTTTCTTAAGAATTCAAGAGATGGAACATAGAAGCCAATCTCTTCTTCATTATTAACATCTCTGTACATAATGCAATAACTTATGAAAATGATCATTAATGCTTGTTGTATTTCAAATTGAGAGTGTCTTTTTCTAAGATGTTTTGTAACAAATGGAATTAAAGATGTAGATTCATTTTCTTTTTCAACAGCTTTTCTAAACTTTCTAATGGAGAACTTCTTGTCAATATGTTCCTTGATGTATTTTTCAAGACCTGTTAAGCCATATATTGTTTGTTTCTTATGAACTGTTTTAAGAGGATCAAACCTTTTAGGTCTTTCTTCATCATCTAAAGGAATAATAAGATCAAATAGTTGTTTTAATTTGTTAATGTCTTTTGTAATGTATCTATATGCAACACCTGCTAGTCTTAATGCTAATTGTTGCCTATGTCCTTCAATCCAATAGTTTGTTACAACATGGTTAATGATTTTAGCAATGTCTGTTCTTACAACAAAGTTAGGTCTTTTATATGAACGTTTATAAAACCTATCTTCTGAAAAGAAGGTAGGAATCAAACGAAATTCAGAAGCTTTTTCTATGTATTTTGCTAAAATTTTCTTGAAAAGTAACTTTTTATTTTGCATTTGTGACAAAATAATGAAAGGTGTTGTTCTTCTTGTAGCATGTTTGATTCTATAGTAAGGTTTGTCTTTAGTAATTGCTATTCTGAATGAATGATTTATATGTGTTGATGTAGCTTTGTCAGCATTAAACATGTTAGCTAATGCATTGTGTACATCTTTGATTATTGCATCATACATCAATGCATATTTGGAAGTTGGACTTGATAACAAGATAGAACTAATTGTAGAATAAAGAGGTTTGGAACCTCTTTCTACTATGAGTTTTTGTATTGTATCGAATGAAGGAGTTTCCTTTAAGTTTACGAACACATGTTTATGTCCGTTTTGTGGATTTTCGTCTATGTCGATGACTGGAGTGTCTACGGTAAAGTTTGAGTAATCAAGGTCAAAGCCGAGTTTGTTCCAAACTAAGGTGTCAGTGGATTTTTCTACGAACAAGTTTGGGGTTTCCACAATTCCAAACGGTGTGTTCCATCTTTTTCTAATCTTTATTTTCATCATTTGTTCCTCCTTTGTATTTGGTTTTTTGGGTGGGTCATCGTATGGTGGCTCACCCTCCCTCAATTTTATATAAGCAACTTGTAATCATATCCGAATAGGTTAATATGCAAAAACTAAAATGGTGCTATTAGTCCATCCTAAAGAAAACATAAAACTCGGCTTTGACCAAAAAAATACCCACTGACACCTTTTGTTTCTTAAAAAAGTGGAAACCCCTTAAAAAACTTAATTCTCCATTATCATGCAAAAAACAAAGGAGGAACACACCGTTGGAATATCTTAGCTTTTTCACCTCACATACTGATGTTATTCATTATAGTTGTTCTGCAATGTCAATGTTTCTAACGAACTGATTTCATAAGAATAATCTGAGGTTAAGAGTTCATGAAGGTCTACAAGGCAAAATTGATACGATATACATCAAACGTAACTAAATTTGCTAAGAATGCTAAACCTGGTTTTCAAAATACATCAATAGAAAGAAAACAAAAGTTAACTATATCTAAAGGTCAACAACGATTTATGCAACTTGCACATGATCTTTGGAAAACAATATATGGTGCAGATAAGTTAACGGAGGATTGCAATTCAGATTTTTTTCTAGAGTTTTTTGATTTTCTTAATAAGTTTTCTGTAACAAAGTTGGATGAGAAACACTATCGAATTAATGGATTGTTTACAAAAGAGTTTATTAATGACATTGTGCAATACATCAATAATGGTCGTAAACTTGTTTCAATGTTTGAAATCATAACAGAAACAAAATTGCTATTATTCAAAAAACATTATGTTAAGATTCATACATTCTTTATTCCTGACTTGTATGCTATATTACTGGATTTGTTTGCTAAGACTGGTAAGAAGAAATATGCAAGATATGCTTTAATTCTGAAGAATAACACGTGGTTGAAACAAGTTGATCATCCTGTTATCAAAACAAAAGTCTATAAATCAAAATTACAAGATTTAAAGTGGAAATTGAAACCTTTTCAAGAAGAATTTATACAGAAATATCCGATTCTAAAAGACAGATTACAATTGAATGGTTTCATTTTAGCTTTTGATCAAGGTTTAGGAAAAACATTCACATCTTTAGCATTAATGCATGTATTAAACAAAGATCTAGTAATCATACTGTGTCCTAAAACTCTTATGTTTAATTGGAAATCAGAAATCCAAAAAATATTTAAGAATCCACCTACAGATGAAGAAATTTTCATGGTAGGTGTTGATAAAGAGTTAGATTCTAATGTTAAGTACATTATAAGCAATTATGAAAGGATCAATGAAATATCTTCTTGTTTACAAAAACTGAATAAAAGAAACATAGGTCTAATTGTTGATGAGTCGCAAAACTTTAGAAATGTCAAGGCTAAAAGGACACAAGCTTTAATTCAATTAGTTAGGATGTACAATCCATCTGATATTCTTTTATTATCAGGAACACCAATAAAGTCTAATTATGCTGAACTTGCTTCCTATTTAGCTGTTATAGATCCTAAGTTTGATGATGAAGCTTTAAGATTATGGCTAAAAGTATTCAATATTGATATGTCTGTTGCAAGCGATATCATACGTTATAGATTACAATTGATTTCCTTTAGAAAAATGAAAAATGAAGTTTTGCAATTACCTGAAAAGAGACATATAGAAATACCTGTTTCAATTCCAAATGTTGATCAGTTTACATTGAAAACCTTTAAACTAATGGTAAAGAAATTAGTTGAGCAGAAGATGCAAGAGTATTTATCAAAATATGATAGTTATTATCAACAGTTTCTAGAATTGCTTGAAAGAATAAGGAGTCTTCTAGTTAAGCATAATCAAACTGAATTGTTAACCAAATTTGATTGGTATGTAAAACAAGTTAAACGGTTTACAAAACGAGGTATTCTTTCGAATTTTGAACAAATCAAGGATGAATTGTATCATGTAGAAAAGTCTGTTGATTCATTCCTTTCATCCATCAAAGCTTATGATCTTAAAAAGAAGTTTCAAGCCTTACGGACAACTGTTACAAGACTCCCTTACAAAGTTTATGGTGAAGTATTTGGAAATCTCTTACATTCTTTAAGAGCTAAATTAGTTTATGAGATATTCTACTACAATATAGAACGCATTTGTAAAATCATTGATGAATCAACAAAAACTGTTATCTTTACTTATGCTTCTTCTGTAATACCCAAACTCAAACAATTAATTGAATCAAGATGTAAAGTTAAAGTTGTAACTGTAACTGGTGAAACACAAAATCGTGAATCTGTTATTGAATCCTTTAAGAAAAATCCAAATATAAAAGTACTTATAGCATCATACCAAATAGCTTCTGTAGGATTAACACTAACAGAAGCAGATACAATGATTTATGCTGATAAACCTTATAGAGAAGCAGATCTTAAACAAGCTGAAGATAGAATCTACAGAATTGGACAAACAAAACCTGTTAAGATTATCTATCTTAAGTTAAAATCATCAGAACCAACCTTACAAGATAGAATTGATCAGATAGTAAAATATTTTGGACGTATAGTTGATTTAGTTATGCAAAAGGAATTGTAGGTTCATAGTCATTCACAAAGAACTGTTAATTGAATGTTTGCAAAAATTACATCAATGAATGGAGGTTGCATGGTTACTGTAGTTAGAAGAGAACGAGAATCATTTGAAAAAATGCTAAAAAGATTCAAAAAACTTGTTGAACAGGAACAGGTGATTTCAACATACATGAGAAAATCCTATTATATGAAACCTTCTGAAAAACGTAAGTTTAAGAAAATGAAATCTGAAATGAGACGAAGAAAAGCTGAATTAAAAAGACTTAAGCGACTTGGTCTGCTTAACATAAAGAAAAAACATTAATCGGAGGCAATTTAATAATGGTATCTGTGAATGCTCTTAAAAGAACACTTCCACAAGCAATTAAGTCTGTTCCAAGAACAGCTGTTAAGGAATTTACAGAAGAACTTACAAAAACAGCTAAAATATCATTAGCTGGTGCTATTACAATTCTTGCTGCTTATGGTATCACAGCTTTAGTAAGACCTGAATGGAAGAAAAAAGTTGACCAATTTCTTGTTGATCTTGTAAAAAGAATCAATGAAAAACAATCTCTAATCAAATTCATAGAAGATGAATCTGGTAAAATTGGTGTTAAAATAGCTAAAGTTGAAAATGTAAAAACAATAAGACCAGAAGTATTAGTAGTTATAGCTGTTATAGTATTAGCTACTGTTGCTGCTTTGGTTGGTGCTACAGGTATTAGACTAGCTAAGAATGAAATAGCTATTTATGTTGTATCTGCTATTGGAATCATTAGTGGTGTAATAGTTGCTATTACTAAAGGTAAAGAGAAAGTTAAGGAATTGCCAGAAGATTGGTATAAAGATAAGAAAGTTGCATCAGCTGTAGTTGCATTAGGTATAGCAATTGGTTTTGCAACTGTTGTGGTTGCTAAGGCTAAATCAGAACACAAAGCATTTAAAGATGCTGCTAAAGAGATTCTTGCAAGCATTTGGGGAGCTCTTGTTGATAAGAAGAATTATGTATTTGCATTAGTAGCTCTTGTTGGTGCTACAATTCTTGCTGTTTATGGATATAGAAAATTCATAGCTCAAAAAGGTGAACAAAAAGGTGAAGAAAACGAAGAGAAGTAGTAATAAGGGCTAGGATCTTTTTTGATCCTAGCCTTTTTCTTAATTTTTCGAAAAAATGATGGTGGTGGGCCTGTTTGGCCCACCCACCCAACCCTTTAATGATGCCCACCACCATCTATGCTAATTTGCTTATAACTTCAAAACAAGTTTTGCATAAATTTGTTAACGTTTTTGAATTCCTAATTGTTTTCATTATAAGTGTGTAAAGATTACTCGCATAATCTATAAGCATTACAATATTTTTCAAATAGTTTACAGATTTTTTAGCACTTGAAAGTATTTTCCAAAGCACATAATGACTCTTGTTTTCATTTACTATAAATAAATGAGACGCTTGTTCTTTTAGATCTCCAAAACAATATATTTTGCATAGACATACAACTTTATGAAATAGTTTTGTTTTCTTTGCTTGTTCATAAAATGGAGAAAGGAGAACTTTGCAATTTTCTGGTAGATAATGTAATGGATTGAATGGTATCATTCTGAATACATTAATTAAGCTATGAGCAAATCTTTCATGATTTGCTCTTTTTAACTCATGAATTATAAGAATAGTTGCTAATAGTAAAAGCAATCTAATGTTTCGTTCAAGTATTACATCATGATAATTTTCTCCAAATATAATTTCATCATTGAATATCCTGATAAGGTAGTTGGTAGGCTGATTGATGATTTTGATTTTCAAAGTACCATCAGCAATCATCTTAAATAACTTATGAATGATACGAATTAGTTTGATATCTGCATTTTTATTCAAGATGTCAAGAAGTAATGATCCACCACAGCTTTGTATGATTTGATCTACGCCTTGTTCTTTAAAACCGAATAGATGTAAGTAATGTTTAAGACGTTTTTCTATTTCATTTGGATTGCCCCATGCACCTGAAAATGCTTTGTTTGTCATTGTACACCTCCTTAAATGTGTTTTTTGAAAAGTACTCTTACTCCTCCCGTGGTTCTTAAAAAGAGGATGTGAGGCGAACCACGAAACCTCACATCCTAAGAGGTGCATGGGGCAATCACTTTCTAGGTTTTAGATCAAACTTTCAAGGTATTCTTTTAGCTCTTGAATTCCTTTCTTTTGATGACCAAATCGTTTCAGATTATCAAGACTATCTACCCATACATTACATTTTTGTGAACCTGTACATTGATCTTGAATTTGTATGGTATGATCATTTGTTTTGATTAATACAACAAATTTCATAAACGAAAACTTATCAGCATATACATCATATCCTTTATCTAGTGCTTTTTGTACAATGTCAAAAATTACATCATGGGATGACACATACCTTTTACTCATTGCAAAAGTTTTGCCTGTGGATTTGTCAATTACAACAAGTTTTCCATTTTCATCATACTGAAAGTCTGCTGGAAAAATTGACTTTAGTTCATTGGTATCTTTTATGGATTGTAATTCGTTTGTTGAATAGAGTTTAGTCTTGAAAGGTTTTTCTGTGATACGTTTGGTTGTTTCAAGTTGTTTTACTACTTCTTCAGCAATTTTTTGGTTTGCTGATTTATTTGTTTGGATTTGTTGTGTTGGTTTTGGTTCTGTCTCAACTTGAATTTCTTGTTCGATTTCTTTTAGGATGCTTTCGAAATTCATGTCTACCTCCTTTAGCAATAAAAAGTTTGTTTCAGTATAATATAAATGATTTTTCGTAAAAGAGGTATGGTCCTAGGACTTCTATTTCGGTCCTAGGACCTAGTTTTATTTTTTTTATTTGGATGACTTATGTAATGCTTGTAATGCTTTTGATCTAACTTTTGGTCCATACTTCATTAATATAGCTAGTTTATATTTGAAGTAAAGTGATCTGAATTTCTTGAATTTCTTATAAAGTGGATCATTCTTAGCTTTTGCTTCTTGTTCAGCATAGATTTGAATTAGTCTTTTAAGTCTAGTAGATCTTTTACGTAGAGCAGCTTTTATATCAGCCATTTGTAATCTCCTATTGTGTTGTACAAACCTTTTCTTTAGCAAAATCACAGAATGATTTCTTACCAAAGACTTTGTTAAGTCCTGCAATATCCCAGATTATGGCAGATATAAATACAAAAGTAGCTGTTGTTTTTCCTACAAGACATGAATCAGATTTACAAAACTTAGTCTTTATGTCAGGTGTTCCAAGTTTTTCATCAATCTTGAAACAAAGTCTTAAAATTGGTGAAGCGAGATATGTAGATGTAATGATGACTAATGATGCCAGAATGGTTGTTGCTATGATGTTAGCGATTTTCTTCTTAATCTCATTCTTTGTATTACGAGCTATATCTTCAGCACATTTAAATCCATCATATAATGTATCAAATAATGCTTTTGGAGATATTGTAGATTCTTCTATGTATGCATCAAGAAGCATGGAATCTTCAAAGAAAGATTCATTTAACTCTTCTTGACTTTTTGATTTGATAATCTTAATAGCTATTGCTAAAGTAACACCAAGTGCTATAAGTCCTACAATTGCATGAGGAAATTTTCCGTTTAGTCTTTCATTAACAGAGTTATAAGTATTTTCAATCCATTCACCTACTTTAGTACCTTTTAGTTTAAGAGAAGTTAGAATTTCGTTCAGTATATCTTTTGGTTTAGAAGCTACATCTGCTATTGTTTTTTGTACATGTTGTAACTTTAGTTTATCTGCTATGGATTTGAGATTTTTGATAAAGTCTTTTAGTTTTGAGAGTTTTTCGTTCTCTTGTTCTTCTTCAAATATGAATGTAGATTCATGGATAAAACATATGAAATCTTTTTCGTATGGTAGCATCTATTTAGCCTCCTAGAGATATTATAGTTTGTTTCAAATGTTTAATCGCGTCTATAAAACCTTTTCTGAATGTATCAATAAAAGCTTTTCTAGTTTGATCATTATAGTCTTCATAGTTTATAACGAAATCTCTAAAAACTCTAAAAAGCTCCTGAAATTCTTCAAAGTTTTCTTCAAATGCATCATTTAGAACAGAGAGTTTTCTTACAACTCTGTAGAGATAAACAAGGTGTGACCAAAGAATTTTTAATTTGAGTATATCAGATGTTTTTATAGCTTCATCTTGGAGGTCATTTGATTGATTATCTTGGTTTGGTTCATCAGTACCAACATCAAAGAAATCCTTTTCTTGTATGAACTTTTCCATTCTAATCACCCTTACATAAATATTCTAAATAAGCTTTCATTGCTTTCTGGCGTTTTGGAGGATAGTTATCTATTTTCTTTTTGTAATTCATTAACAGTTCACGGTTTTCAAATGGTCTTTTGATACCTACATGAAATAGTAATGTGTTTCTTCTGAAACATGCATTACATGCATTACAATGTTTTCCATTAATAGGATTATAACATGAAAATGTTTTTGTTTCTAACCAAGATGCTGGATAATGTTGTACAAACCATTCAGCTGCATCAAATTTTGTCCATTCTAAAGGCATAGAAGATTGAATATGAAATTTTGCATTAATTGTATGTCTATTAACAAGTTCATTCATTTCTTCTATAAATTCTTTTCCTTGATCTGAAACCCTATCATCAGCCATGCTGTTTATGTAAATATAAACTTCGTCATTAACATATGCATATTTAGCAGCAACCATTGTTATGAGCAATACATTTCTGTAAGGAATATGAGCATTATGATTTTCTAATAGTCCAAGATGCAATATATCATTAACAATTTCAGTATTAGGAAGTGTTGTGATGATTGTATGGATTTCTTCTTTGTAATATTTGTGATTAAGATTGAAATAAATTGTGTGTGGTGGGTGACCCAACTTTTTAGACAAATAATGATAGCCAATAAAAGAATCAGCTCCAGCACTATAAAGTTGTACATGTAAGCTCATAATCCACCTCTTAATAATAATGTTCTTTATAATAAGTTACATAGTTGACATAATTTTCTAGTTGAATAATAAAGAATCAGCCTGAAAAAGAACTGAATACTGAAATCTGCTTAAAAAAGAAAACTGTAATAGGAGGCTTTACTATGGCTAATGAAATGAAGTATGTCCTTACTGAATCTGTAAACACATTATCTAGCTCTTATGGTGTTGACCCAAGAAAAGATTTTGTAAGAATCATAGCTGAAGATCATCTCTTTGATGTTTATGCTCACTCCATACTTGAAGGTTTGAGCGAACAAGATCTTGCTCTTGTTGAGCAAATGTTACCTACAATTAGAAAACATCTTCTTGAATCTAACTATGCTGCACAAATATCTCCTTATCAGCAGCTTATACTTCCATTGATAAGAGTATTCTTCCCAAAACTTGTTGCAAAAGAAGCTGTAACTGTTGAACCTATCAATGCTCCTTACATTGTTAAGTACTTCCTCAAACCAGTAATCAAAGCATTCAATGGTACTGTAATTGGAAACGTACCTGTTATTGAAGGTGATGCATCTAAAGGATTAACTGTTCCTAAGTCTGCTGAAATACCACTTACTGATAAGGTTGGTCAAGCTAACCTTATAAAGTTAGCTGGTGTTAATGATCCAGCAACTGCTACACTTGCTAGACAAGTATCTGTAACTCAGGTAACTCTTACAGATGGAACAAATGACGAAACTGTTGATGTAGATGTTCAAATTGATCCAACTGTTGGACAAGCTGTTGTTACTGTACAAGCTGATATTAATGGAAAAACTGTAAGCGATAAGCTTCTTGTACAAGTTAACTTTGAATCTGGAGAAGTTGTAATTACTTCTGTTGAAGGAAACACTAAGTCTGTACATATGTCTGCATTTATCAGCTTAGAAGAAAACAACTATACACCACAAGTTGAACTCAAACTTCAGAAGATTAGCCTCAATGCTATAACTAGAAAGCTTAACGTAACATGGTCCATTGAAGCTGAGCAAGACTACAAAGCTCTCTTCGATCTTGATTTCCAAGCTGAAGTTGTTTCTATAATGGGTAATCAGATTGCAATTGATATAGATAAGGAAATTATTGGAGATCTTATCTCCGGTGTTGAAATGTTGAATTCCGATGCTCAAGATACATTCGATACAAAGATGCCAACAAACTA
>Ga0256842_1001421_pt1 | contig 19164 bp, 32 predicted proteins | sample 4559240metaG_FD_185973 | JGI IMG/M metagenome (GOLD analysis project Ga0256842, IMG submission 185973) | Hydrothermal vent microbial communities from Guaymas Basin, Mexico - 4559-240 | ecosystem: Environmental > Aquatic > Marine > Hydrothermal vents | place: Mexico: Guaymas Basin | collected...
AAAGCTAATGAGGTGGTACTCAATAATGGAGATGCAGCAAACATAGAGGTCACAGAAATACCAACATCACTTGCCACCAGACCAAGAAGACCCTGGGTATTTGTAACCATGGCCTTAATGTTTAATTCATTAATATCTATCCCAGCATTTTTTAAACCAGCTTCCACAGCTCTCCTGGTTCCAGACCCCTTTTCCCTGATTACCCATGGAACATTTTTCACATCTCTGGGACTATTAATTTTGCCTAAATATTTAGAATTGCCAACAAACACCATTCTATCATCAATAATTTTTTGAAAAAAAAGATCTTCAATCTCATAAACCGCTCCAACAACTCCAATATCTAGGGACCCTTCCAAAATCCTATTAACCACTTTTTCAGTGTCATCTATTTCTAGCTGAATATCCACTTTAGGATAGCTATTACAATATTTAGATATTACTTTGGGTAAAATATAACAACCAGGAATTGTACTACCACCTATCTTTATACTACCAACTACCTGATTTTTCAGTAATTTTGCTTCTAACTCGGCTTTGTAAAGCAACTCAAGAATCTTTTTGGCGTATTTATATATTGTATGTCCAGCAACTGTAGGAATAACACTCTTCCCAATCCTATCAAAGAGTTTTTGATCAAGCTCTTCCTCTAAAGAAGAAACATGACTGGAAACAGTGGGTTGAGAAACAAATAGCTCCTTGGCTGCCTTTGAAAAACTCTTTAATTCAAAAACCTTACAAAAACTCTTTAACCTTACTATATCCATTCCAAATACATTTTATTAATTTTTCTAATACAAACAAACATAAAAAAAACAGGGTTGCCCCTGTTTTTTATCCTTTTACTCATTTGATCTATCTATATCTTCTTCCTGCTTTTGTTCTTGTTGTATTTCTTCTTTTTCTTCCTCTTCTTGATTTTCTAATTCTTGTTTTTGATCCTCTTGATTTTCTTCCTCTTTGGCCTTTAACTCATCCTCAACAAATTCCACAATTGCCATGTCAGCACAATCACCATGCCTTGGAATAGCAAGTTTAACTACCCTAGTAAAACCACCTGGTCTGTCTTTATATCTTGGAGCTATCTGATCAAAAAGTTTTTTTACCAATGTACGATCCTCTAATATCCTGTATGCTTTGCGCCTTGAATGAACTGTATTTTCCAGTCCAAAACGAATTAACTTATCTGTTAACCTCCTGACTTCTTTTGCTTTGGGCAAAGTGGTTTTAATTCTTTCGTGTTCTATTAAAGACCTTGCCATATTTTTAAACATGGCTTTTCTATGTTCCCATGTCCTATTTAATTTCCTACCCTTCTTTCTATGCCTCATGATCCTCTTTCCTCTTTTTTTCCCATTTTTCTAATTGTTCCTGAAAATTATCAATCTTCATACCCAAATCCAAACCCATATCATGAAGTACTTTTAATATATCATCCAGGGATTTTTTCCCAAAATTCTTAGCTCTCAGTAATTCTGCCTCGGTTTTTTGTACTAGTTCTCCAACATAATGGATATTGGCTTTTTTTAAACAATTACTCGCTCTAACAGGTAATTCTAACTCCTCTATTGTCTTAAAGAGATTTGGATTTATCTCCTCTTCCTTTCTCTCCTCCTCTTCCTCTGTACCTATATTCTCATCAAAGTTAATAAAAATATCTAGTTGTTCTTTTAATATCTTAGCAGAATAAGCTAAAGAGTCCTCGGGACTAACAGATCCATCCGTCCAGACCTCTATGATCAATTTATCATAATTTGTCATCTGACCAACACGTGCCTGCTCAACCGTATATGCGACCTTTCTTATTGGTGAAAAATTGGCGTCCAGTATTATTGTTCCTATTTCATTTGGAACTTCCTGCATCTCTGCTGGCACATAGCCCTTACCCATCCGAACCTCTAATTCCATTTTAAATTCTCTATCTTCTGTTAGAGTGGCTATATGCTGATCAGGATTAAGTACCTTTACATGGTTATTTTCTTGTATATTTGAGGCCCTAATTTCTCCTTTCTTATTTGCATATAATATTAGTTTTTGAGGCTCATCAGTATCCATAAAAAATCTAATCTTTTTTAAATTCAAAATAATTTCAGTCACGTCTTCCATCACGCCGGGAAGAGAAGTAAACTCATGATAAACCCCTTCAATCCTGGCTGCCACTATTGCTGCTCCCTGCAAGGATGAAAGTAACACCCTCCGAAGTGAATTTCCCAACGTGGTTCCATAACCCCTTTCCAGAGGTTCTACTGTAAATTTCCCGTAGAACTCATTCGAGTCAGGATCCTTTTCAATCTTCCTTGGCTTTACTAACTCACCCCAATTTCTAGCATTTATGATCCTGCCTTGCTCTTTGATTATCATATATCTAACCCAATTATTTTAATTATTTAGAATACAACTCAACAATAAGGTTTTCGTTAATTGGAAATGTTATATCTTCTCTTTCTGGCAAAGCTTTGACTCTTCCTTTATAATTTGAAGCATCTAATTCCAACCACTGGGGTACTCCTCTTCTAGCAACAACTTCCTGTGCCTCCTGAATTACTGGCATTTTTCTACTTTTTTCCTTTACCTCAATTACATCATCCACCTTAACTTGATAAGAAGGAATATCCACCTTTCTTCCATTAACCAAGAAATGACCATGCTTAACTAATTGTCTTGCCTGATTCCTTGAGTGGGCAAATCCCAAACGATAAACTACATTGTCCAAACGCATCTCCAAAATTCTCAGCAAATTGGTTCCAGTCACGCCCTTCTTTGCTTCAGCTATTTCAAAATATTTACGAAACTGTCTTTCTAAAATTCCATAAAGCCTTTTTACTTTCTGTTTTTCTCTAAGCTGTATTTCATAGTTACTGGATTTCTTTCTACGCCTACCGTGCTGACCAGGAGCATATGGTCTACGCTCGTATGCGCATTTATCTGTATAACACCTGTCACCCCTTAAAAATAATTTAGTTCCTTCTCTTCTGCATAACCTACACTTTGGTCCTGTATATCTTGCCAAGGCTCATTCCTCCTAAATTTTTTCCCTTAAACTCTTCTTCGTTTTGGTGGCCTACAACCATTATGCGGTATAGGGGTTACATCCCTAATAAAAGTTATCTTCAAACCCTCATTGTGAATAGCCCTCATTGCTGATTCCCTTCCAGCACCAGGACCTTTAACAAATATACCAACACTCCTCATTCCATGGTCCATGGCCTGTTTTGCTGCCTTTTGAGCCGCAACTTGAGCCGCATAAGGGGTGCCTTTTTTAGACCCTTTGAAACCGCATGACCCAGCACTTGCCCAGCTCACCACATTCCCTTTTGGATCTGTAAAAGTAACTATTGTGTTATTAAATGTGGTCTTAATATGGGCATATCCAGTTGGTATATTCTTTTTTTCTTTTCTTTTACCACCGCGTTTCGCTTTTGCCATATCTTTTCACTCCAAATTTTATTTCTTTCTTTTGCCTATAATAGCTCTCCTCGGACCTTTTCTAGTTCTAGCATTTGTATGTGTCCTCTGTCCCCTAACAGGGAGATGCCTTTTATGCCTAATTCCTCGATAACAATTGATTTCCATCAGTCTTTTTATATTAGCTGTGATTTCCCTGCGAAGATCCCCTTCTACTTTGTAATTTTGCTCTATCTCTTTCCTGATGGCATTTACTTCCTCTGGTGTGAGATCATCAGACTTTTTTGTCCAATCTACTCCCACAGCTTCTAAAATCTTTAATGCGCTAGAGCGCCCTATCCCGTATATGTAAGTCAATGCTATGTCAAGTCTTTTATTCTTTGGTAAATCTACGCTTGCAATCCTTACCACTTTAATCCTCCAGTTTATCCTTGTCTTTGCTTATGTTTGGGATTTTCACAAATTACACGTACTATACCCTTTCTTCTAATAATCTTACACTTACTGCACATTTTTTTAACAGAAGGTCTAACTTTCATAACAATTCTCCTTAATCTTATATTCTACCTTTGATCCTGGCCTTCCTTAATAATCCCTCATATTGTTGTGATATCAAATATGATTGAATCTGCGTCATAGTATCTATGGCAACACCAACTACTATCAAAAGTGCTGTGCCTCCAAAATAAAAAGGCACATGCATCTTATATATCAAGATCATAGGAAGCACACACACAGCTGATACATAAAGGGAACCCCAAAAAGTAAGCCTTGTTAATACTTTATCAATGTATTCTTTTGTATGCTTTCCAGGCCTAATTCCAGGGATAAAGGCACCCTGTTTTTTTAAATTTTCCGCAATATCCTTTGGATCAAAAATTATTGCAGTATAAAAAAAGCAGAAAAATATTATTAGCCCTACATAAAGGATAGTATATAACAAACTGCCTGGCCTAAAATACACAGATAACTGGTGCAAAAATTCAACTTGTGAAAAATTTGCTATTGTTGCAGGAAACATCAAAATAGATGAAGCAAATATAGGGGGAATCACACCAGCTGTATTTATTCTCAAAGGTAAATGGGAACTCTGCCCTCCATACATGCGCCTTCCAACCATACGTTTTGCATAATTAATAGGTATTCTTCTTTGAGCCGTCTCAATAAAACATATAAATGCCAATACCCCCATCATAACCGCCAATAGTAATAATAGAAAAAACAAACTGAGCTCACCTGTCTGAAGCAACTTTATTGTCTTTGTTATTGCACCTGGTACTCTTGCAACAATTCCTGCAAATATAATAAGAGACACACCATTTCCTATCCCTCTAGCAGTAATTTGTTCCCCTAACCACATCAAAAAAACTGTACCTGTGGTAAGAGTAATAACAGTTACCAAAATAAAGGTAATTCCTGGATGCGGAACCACCGGCACACCTGCTGGACTGGTCATCTTTTGAAGCCCATATGCTATCCCAGTTCCCTGAATAAGGGTTATAAGCACTGTTCCATATCTTGTATATTGAGTTATCTTTCTCCGACCAGCCTCACCCTCTTCTTTTTTTAACCTCTCCAGCTCAGGACTCACTACTACCAAAAGTTCCATTATAATTGCCGAGGATATATAGGGCATAATCCCTAAAGCAAAAACAGAGAATTTACTAAGTCCACCACCAGCAAACATATCAAAAAGCCCGAATAATGTATTTTGAGCAGATGCAAAAAAATCAGCTATTGCACCTGTGTTTATTCCTGGAACTGGTATATGAATTCCTAATCTATATACTATGAGCAACCCCAAGGTAATTAATATCCTGCGGGTAAGCTCTTTTGAAAAAGTAACATTTTCCAATTGCGGTATCACCTACCTATCCCTCCAGTATCTTGGCTTCACCACCGGCCTTTTTAATTTTTTCCAGAGCACTCTTACTAAATTTGTGTGCCCAGATTTTGAATCCCTTGGTTATCTCACCCCTGCCTAATATCTTAATGGGTCTGTTTTTTTTACAAAATTTATATAAATCATCAAGGGTTATTTCATCTTTATCCATAAACTTGTTTTCAATAAAATCTAAGTTTATAACATTATACTCTACTCTAAAGGGATAATTTTTAAATCCCCTCTTGGGAAGTCTCCTCACAAGGGGCATCTGTCCACCTTCAAACATTGGTGCAGGTCCTTTACCAGCCCTTGCCTTCTGACCCTTATTACCCTTGCCAGCAGTACATCCCTGACCACTAGCTGGGCCACGTCCAATCCTCTTTTTTTTCTTTAATTCACCAGAAAATGGCCTGAGCTCATGTAATTTCATTTCTCCACCACCTCTACTAAATGTTTGACCTTATTTATCATTCCAATTATTGCTGGATTATTAGGCAATTCCTTGACTTGATTTATTCTTCTAAGACCCAAGGCCTCAAGGGTCTTACGTTGTTTTGGTTTACACCCAATTTTACTCCTAATTAACTTCACCTTCATATGAGTTTACCCCCTAACCACCAATTGATAAACTTTTTCCCCTAATTTCAGAAACCTCTTCAGGATAACGCAACATATTTATACCCATAATTGTTGCTTTAATAACATTTATTGGATTTCTAGAGCCAATGGCCTTACTTAAAACATCTGTAACACCTGCTGCTTCCATAATCGCTCTCACAGGCCCACCAGCAATAATCCCAGTACCTTTAACAGCAGGTTTTAATAAAACCCTGGCAGCTCCAAATTCACCAATAACTTGATAAGGAATTGTTCCATCAATAATTGGCACTTCTATCATATTTTTCTTAGCCCGTTCAGTGGCCTTTACAATTGCATCCGGAACCTGATTGGCCTTCCCATAACCATAACCAACATTACCCTTTCCATCTCCCACTACTACCAGGGCTGTAAATTTAAAGTTTTTTCCACCCTTAACAACCTTTGATACTCTATTTAGATGAACAATTTTTTCAATTAATCCAATTTCATTTACTGTACTCATAAATCACCTCAACTTTAAAAATTTAGCCCACCCTCTCTGGCACCATCAGCCAGTGCTTTCACTCTTCCATGATATATGTATCCATTTCTATCAAATACTACCTTTTGAACACCCTTCTCCAGTGCAATTTTGGCTATCTCCATTCCTACTTTCCTAGCGGTTTCCTTATTCAACTTCACATCTTCGCCTAACTTTAGGCTAGAGTAAGCAGCTATTGTGTGACCTCTACTATCATCTATTACCTGGGCATAAATATGTTTATTCGACCTAAATACTACCAACCTTGGCCTCTGTGATGTACCAAAAATCTTTTTTCTAATCCTTATTTTTCTCTTCTTTCTCAGATCATTTCTACTTAATTTCATGTTCCCCACCCTTACGCCTTAGCAGATTTTCCAGCTTTACGTAAAATCTGTTCATTGATATACTTAATACCTTTGCCCTTATAGGGCTCAGGAGGTCTGATCCTCCGAATCTGGGCAGCTACTTCACCTACCAACTGCTTATCAATCCCTGAAATAAAAATTTTATTCCCTTCCACCTTTGCTGAAATCCCTTTAGGCAACAGATATTCCTTTGGATTAGAATAACCCACATTTAATACCACTTTATTCCCTTTCACCTCAGCCCTATAACCTACTCCCACTATTTCTAGACCCTTTTCAAAGCCCTTACTAACGCCTTCAATAGCATTAGCCAGTAGAGTTCGCCTCAGGCCGTGCTGTTCCCTTGCCTTTCTAGAGTCATTTTTTCTCTTAACAAATATAGTATCACCTTCCTGAACGTACTCAATCAAATCACTCCTGTCCAAAACAATTAGCCCCTTCGGGCCCTTTACCTCTATCTCATGTTCTTTAAATGTAACATTTACCTTGTCTGGGACCTTTATCGGTGTTTTTCCTATTCTAGACATAATTTCCCACCTTACCATATTTTACAAAGTAGCTCTCCGCCAACCCTTTGTCTTTTAGCTTCACTTCCTTCTAAGACACCTCTAGATGTGGATAAGATACATATACCCAGACCATTTTGAACCTCAGGTATCTCATCCACACCAACATAAACGCGCCGCCCTGGCTTGCTCACTTTTTCCAAATCAGATATAGCGGGCCTGCCTTTTACATATTTTAATTTTACTACAATATCGCGTCCATCTCTATTTATTTCCTCTATATATCCCTCATGCTTTAAGATTTCCAAGATGGCCATCTTCATCTTGGACCCAGGTATTCTTACCTGTTTGTGAAGAGCCATATGAGCATTTTTTATACGGCTTAACATATCTGCTATTGGATCAGTCATTCCCATAACAAGCTCCTTACCAACTTGATTTACGGACTCCAGGAAGTTCACCTGATAATGCCATTGTTCTAAAACATATCCTGCACACCCCAAATCTTCTCAAAAATGCCCTTGGTCTTCCACATAAAGGGCATCTATTGTATTTCCTAACTTTAAATTTTGGCTCCCTCTGAGCCTTTACCATTAGTGCCTTTCTAGCCAATTTTCCCTCCTTTACTTAACAAAGGGCATCCCCAAAAACTTAAGCAAGGCCTTGCCCTCTTTGTCGGTCTTGGCAGTTGTTACTATGGTTACATTCATACCTTTAACACGGTCAACTATATCAATGGGTATATCCGGAAAAATCGTATGCTCTCTAATTCCCAGGGTATAATTTCCACGACCATCAAAGCCCCTATCAGAAAGCCCTCTAAAATCCCTAATTCTGGGAATTGCAAAATTTATTAATTTGTCAAAAAATGCCCACATCCTCTCCCTTCTCAGGGTAACACGACACCCAACAGGCATACCTTGTCTCACCTTAAAAGCTGCAATTGACTTCTTCGCCCTGGTAGGCACTGCTTTTTGACCAGCTATTAAAGTCAATTCTTTAATTCCATCCTGAATTATTTTATTGTCATGGGCCCCTTCTCCAAGTCCCATATTCAAGGAAATTAACTTCAACCTTGGAACTTCCATTATATTCTTATATCCAAATTCATCCTTTAATTTAGGCACAACATTTTCTTTGTATATCTTTTCTAAACGGTTCATGGCTCTTTCCTTTGTTAATCAAGAATCTCTTTGCATTTCTTACAATATCTAAGCTTCTTTCCGTCTTCAGTAAATTTATATCCAACTCTTGTAGGCTTTGCACATGCATCACAAAAAAGCATTACATTAGATATATGTATAGGAGCTTCTTTCTCTATAATCCCACCACTTTGTCCTGTATATGGATTTCCCTTTTGATGCCTTCTTACAATGTTTACCTGATCTACAATCACCCTATCTGTTTTTTTTAAAATTTTTTTAACTGTCCCTACTTTTCCGCGGTCTTTTCCACAAATTACCATCACTTTATCGTTTACTTTAATTTTGTACTTCCTATTCATACTGACCCACCTCTATAATACTTCTGGGGCTAATGAGACAATCCTCATAAATCTTTTGTCTCTAAGTTCCCTGGCCACAGGGCCGAAAATACGGGTTCCTATAGGTTCCATATTTTTATTTAATAATACAGCAGAATTGGTATCAAATTTAATATAAGAACCATTAGGCCTACCAATTTCCTTTTTTGTCCTCACCACAACTGCCCGATAAATTTCGCCTTTTTTTACCTTTGAATGGGGTATAGCCTCTTGGACTGAGACTACAATCAAATCTCCTATTGTAGCATATCTCTTTTTACTCCCTCCAAGCACTTTTATACACCTAACAATCTTAGCCCCGGAGTTATCTGCTACATCCAATTTACTCTCAACCTGAATCATGGCCTTCTCCTCCTATACCGCTTTTTCCAATATCTTGAGTAGCCTCCAGCGCTTACGCCTGCTAATGGGCCTACTTTCTATTATTTGCACCTTATCACCCATCCCACATTCATTTTTAGGGTCATGGGCCATGAATTTTTTTCTTTTTCTGATAAATTTTTTATATAAAGGATGTTTAATCATTGTCTCACATCTAACCACAATGGTCTTATCTGGTTTGTTACTAACTACAACCCCAGTAAGCACTCTTTTATTTCTTTTAACTGTCTTCTTTGCTCCTTCCATCCTTTGACTCCAATTGCTTTTCCCGCATGATGGTTAAAATTCTTGCTATGGTCCTCTTTACTTGTGGTATCCTTGCAGTATTCTTTAATTGACCTATTGAATGCTGAAACCTCAACTTAAACAATTCTTCTCTATACTCAGCCAATTTATTATGTAGCTCGGATAGTTCCATCTCTCTTAATTTAGCGGCGTCCATCGTTACAACCCCTTTTCCTCAATTTTTGTCCTTATAGGCAGCTTATAAGATGCACGTACCAGTGCTTCTTTTGCCCTCTCAATGTCAACACCAGCAATTTCAAATAAGATACGTCCGGGTTTAACTAACGCCACCCATCCTGAAGGAGAACCTTTACCCTTCCCCATCCTTGTCTCGGCTGGTTTCTCAGTAACTGGCTTGTCTGGAAAAATCCGTATATAAACCTTTCCACCACGCTTTAGGCTCCTCATTATGGCCACACGAGCTGCCTCTATCTGCTGTGCTGTCAATCTACCATGTTCACATGCCTTAAGTCCTATATCACCGAAGTTAACTCTGCAGCCCCTATAGGCCTTGCCTCTAGTAAATCCCCTATGCTGTTTTCTATATTTAACCTTCTTTGGACTAAGCATCTGTTTTTACCTCATCTAAAATTTCGCCTTTAAATATCCAGACCTTTACACCTATTATTCCATATGTGGTTAATGCAGTTGCAAAACCATAGTCTATGTCTGCCCTTAAAGTGTGCAAGGGCACTCTACCCTCCCTGAACCATTCAGTCCTGGCAATCTCAGCTCCACCCAATCTACCAGAGCATGCTATTTTTATACCTTTAGCTCCAAATTTTAACGCCAAGCTGATTGCCCTCTTCATGGCACGCCTAAAAGCCACCCTTCTTTCAAGCTGAAGTGAGACATTCTCAGCTACCAGTTGGGCATCTATCTCAGGCCTCCTCACTTCAACAACCTCAAGGATGAATTCACCATTGAATTTTCTCTTGAGCTCATTTCTCAGTTTCTCTATTTCAACACCCTTTCTGCCAATTACTATCCCTGGTCTGGCCGTGTGAATTATTACCCTGACCTTTTCAGCAGCCCTTTCTATTTCAATCTTAGAAATTCCTGCGTGGTATAGTCTTTGTTTAATAAATTTTCTTAATTGTTTGTCTTCATAGACAAACCTTGCATAATCCTTTTTACTATACCATCTAGACAACCAATTCTTGGTGTATCCTAACCTAAACCCGTATGGATGAACTTTTTGACCCAATGCCCTCTCCTCCTACTCTTCATCAAGAATAACTGTTATATGACTCGTCCTCTTTAATATCCTGGTGGCCCTGCCCATTGCCCTTGGCCTGATTCTCTTCCACATAGGACCTTCATTTACCAAAATATCCTTTACATACAACCTGTCCACATCCATTAAATAATTATTTTCCGCATTTGACAGCGCTGAATACATTACCTTATAAATGATTTTTGCAGCCTTTTTAGGTGTAAACTGCAAGATATCTAACGCCTTATCTACTGGCATATTCTTCACATTCCTAGCCACCAGCCTGGCCTTTCTCGGTGATATTCGGACGAACTTTAATGTAGCTCTTGCCTCCATAACAAACCTCTTTTGTTACTTTTTACCCTTGACCTTACTCTTTTTGTCGCCAGCATGACCATGAAATGTCCTGGTCGGAGCAAACTCACCCAATTTATGACCCACCATATTTTCTGTCACAAATACTGGAATGAATTTCTTTCCATTATGAACCGCAAATGTTAGACCAACCATTTCTGGAAGTATTGTAGACCTTCTAGACCACGTCTTTATTACCGACCTATCCTTAGTCTCATTCGCCTTTTTTACCTTCTTCAAAAGATGATCATCCACAAAAGGCCCTTTTTTTAATGATCTTGGCATAAAGTACCCCTCTGACTATTTTCTTCTTTTTACTATGAACTTGTCTGAGTATTTATTCTTTTTACGAGTCTTATAACCCTTTGTTGGCACGCCCCACGGACTTACCGGATGTCTGCCCCCCGAGGTCTTACCTTCACCACCACCGTGAGGATGATCGATTGGGTTCATTGCTACACCACGCACCTTGGGCCGCCTATTGAGATATCTGTTTCTACCTGCTTTACCAATTTTTATGTTTTCGTGATCTATATTGCCAACCTGACCTATGGTAGCAAAACATTTAACCAAAACCTTCCTGATTTCCCCAGAAGGCAGCCTCAACATAGCATATTTGTCCTCTTTATCAATTATCTGAGCATATGTTCCAGCCGCCCTACAAAGTTGTCCGCCCCTACCTGGATGCAACTCTATATTATGTACTATGGTTCCATTTGGAATGCTATATAGAGGCATAGCATTACCCACTTTAATATCAGCCTTCTCACTCGCTATAACCATGTCACCAACAGAAAGATCCTTTGGTGCTATAATATATCTCTTTTCACCATCCACATAATGGAGCAAAGCGATTCTAGCACTTCTATTTGGATCATATTCAATAGCTGCTACCCTGGCTGGCACATCTAACTTATTCCTTTTAAAATCAATAATTCTATAACGACGCTTATGGCCTCCACCCCTTCTTCTACTCGTGATACGGCCATAACAATTACGTCCACTACTTTGACGCAAACCAATTACTAAACTCTTTTCAGGCGTCGTTTTTGTAATTTCTGCAAAATCCGAGACTGTCTGTCCTCTTCTGCCTGGCGATGTTGGCTTAAGTACCCTAATACCCATAATTATACACCTTCAAAAAAGTCTATTTTTTCACCTGGCGCAAGTTGAACGTACGCCTTTTTAAATCCACTTACCTTTCCCACTACCCTTCCAAAACGTCTCTTAAGCCTTGGCCTTTTGTTTATTACTCTTACCTTCTCTACCTTTACTTTAAAGGCCTTTTCTACTGCCCTTTGTATATCAATCTTATTGGCCTTTTTATCAACTATAAAGGCAATTTGATTACTTTGATCCTTTAGAAAAGTTGTCTTTTCCGTTATCAAAGGCTTTATTAAAATTTTTGTATAATCCATGGCTATGCCAACCTTTGCTTAATATTTTCTACTACCTCTGGTGTGAGAACTAATGAATCGTACTTTAAAATATCGTACACATTTATATCCTTATCCAACATTAACTTGGTATCAGCCAAATTTCTTCCTGAAAGAAAGATGTTCTTATCCTGTTTAGGCAAAACAATCAAGGCTTTTTTTACATCTAAATTCTTTTTTATCTTGACCAACTCTTTTGTCTTAGGCTGACTCACCTCCAATTTGTCCACCACTACCAATTCATTATTTCTTACCTTGGAGGTCAGAGCCATCTTAATGGCAAGCCTTTTTACTTTCTTATTCACTTTAAAAGAGTAATCCCTTGGTTTAGGTCCATGGGATACTGCACCTCCAACCCAAAGGGGAGACCTAATTGAGCCTGCTCTAGCACGTCCTGTGCCTTTTTGTCTCCAGGGCTTTTTTCCCCCGCCCCTAATTGTAGACCTGGTCTTCACAGAGGCCGTGCCTACACGTTTTGCAGCTAAATGTGCCTTCACCACAAAATTCAAAATACCAGGCTTTATTTCCACATTGAATATGCTGTCAGGTAGTTCCATCTCTCCCACAACATTTTTTTCCTGATCATATATATTTACCACTGTCATTTTATCCACCTCAATCCTGCTTACGAATGTAAATAATTGAATTCTTTGCTCCAGGCACTTGACCCTTCACTAATATTAATCCATCTTCATGCCTTACATCCATGATCTCTATATTTTTATAAGTATGCTGCCTGTTCCCCATATGTCCAGGCATCCTTTTTCCCTTAAATACTCGCGATGGATCTGCACATTGTCCTATTGATCCTGGGACCCTATGCACTTTGTGATGACCATGAGAGTCTGGAGATCCTCCAAAATTCCATCTCTTCATAACCCCTGCAAAACCGCGTCCTTTAGATACCCCAGTGATTTTGACCTTTTCACCAACAGTGAAAAGATCTACAGTGAGTTCTTGTCCTAGCTCATAGTCATCTAACTTCTCTACTCTAAACTCTTTTAAAAATCTGTAAAAACCCTTTCCTGCTTTTTGTTGATGGCCCTTCAATGGTCTGTTTATTTTTTTCTCTTTAATGGGCTCAAATCCCAATTGTAGGGCCTCATAACCATCTTTCTCTTTTGTCTTTATCTGGATAATTGGACAAGGACCCACCTTGAGGACAGTTACTGGTACTCGCCTTCCATCACGAGCAAAAATTGTTGTCATACCTAGCTTTTTTCCTATTAATCCTAAACCCTTCATAAATAACCCCTCTAAAAAATTAGCCCAATTAGAGTTTGATCTCTACATCAACACCCGCGGGTAAGCTGAGCTTGCCCAAGGCATCCACAGTCTGCTGGGTAGGTTCTAAAATATCTAGCAACCTCTTATGTATCCTGATCTCAAATTGTTCCCTAGATTTTTTATTAACATGAACTGATCTGTTCACAGTTATCTTATGAATCCGTGTTGGTAAGGGTATAGGACCTGCCACAGCAGCTCCTGTATTTCTAGCAGACTCTACTATTTCTCGGACCGCCTTGTCCAAAATTCTATAATCATAAGCCTTTAGTTTGATTCTTATTCTGTCACTTTGCATATTCACCATGTTCCTTACTCCTATTCAATTATCTCCGAAACTACACCTGCTCCAACAGTTCTTCCACCTTCTCTTATTGCAAACCTCAGTCCCTTTTCCATGGCTATCGGCGCTATCAACTCCACCTCAAATTGGGCATTGTCTCCAGGCATCACCATCTCTACTCCCTCTTCTAACTTTATCACTCCTGTCACATCTGTTGTCCTAAAATAAAACTGCGGCCTATATCCTGTAAAAAATGGTGTGTGACGACCTCCCTCTTCCTTCTTTAACACATATACCTCTGCCTTAAATTTCGTGTGCGGCGTTATACTCCCTGGCTGAGCCACTACCTGACCTCGCTCTACCTCATCCCTCTTTATTCCCCTTAACAATATCCCTACATTGTCTCCTGCCTGTCCCTGATCCAAGGTCTTCCTAAACATCTCTACACCCGTTACCACTGTCTTCTTCGTCTCACCTAATCCTACTATCTCTACCTCATCTCCTACCTTCACTATCCCACGCTCTATCCTACCTGTTACTACCGTCCCCCTTCCTGATATACTAAACACATCCTCTATTGGCATCAAAAATGGCTTGTCTATCTCCCTCACTGGCTCAGGTATATAGGAATCTACCGCATCCATTAACTCAAATATACACTTCGCATCTTCACTATCTGGATCATCACTCTCTAATGCCTTCAATGCACTACCATGTATTACTGGCACATCATCCCCTGGAAAATCATACTGACTAAGGAGTTCCCTCACCTCTAACTCTACCAGCTCCAACAACTCCTCATCATCTACTAAATCTACCTTATTCAAAAATACCACTATACTCGGAACCCCTACCTGCCTCGCTAGCAATATATGCTCCCTTGTCTGAGGCATTGGTCCGTCTGTGGCTGCTACTACCAATATCGCACCATCCATCTGAGCCGCACCTGTTATCATGTTCTTTATATAGTCAGCATGACCCGGACAATCCACATGCGCATAATGCCTATTCGGTGTCTCATATTCAACATGCGCCGTGGCTATGGTTATTCCCCTCTCCTTCTCCTCCGGTGCCTTGTCTATCTCATCAAAGGGAACATACTCAGCACTACCATACTTCAAACTCAACTGCTTTGTTATCGCCGCTGTCAACGTGGTCTTACCATGATCTATGTGACCTATCGTCCCTATGTTTACATGTGGCTTCCGCCTCTCAAACTTCTCCTTCCCCATAACTACCCCCTGCTTGGATAATGATCTAAATTTGTGCTTCTCCTAATTTAACGCCTGCCTCAAAAATGTTTAAGCCCACGACCGGACTTGAACCGGTGACCTCTTCCTTACCAAGGAAGTGCTCCACCTCCTGAGCTACGTGGGCCTAGCCTTAAAGACAAAAAAAGCGGGAAACGGGAATCGAACCCGCAACCCCCAGCTTGGAAGGCTGGTGCTCTAGCCAATTGAGCTATTCCCGCTTGTGTCTTTGATGGAGGGGGGTGGATTCGAACCACCGAAGGCGTATGCCGGCAGATTTACAGTCTGCTCCCTTTGTCCACTCGGGAACCCCTCCTAAACAAAGCTGGCGGTGGGACTTGAACCCGCAACCTGCTGATTACAAGTCAGCTGCTCTACCAATTGAGCTACGCCAGCGACAGGAGATTTATATAAACACTTCTTTTAAAAAATGCAAGTAAAAAATTAGAATTTTTTTTAGTTAATTATGGGTAGCGAATATACGCTCATATACATATCCTCTACCCATTTTGGAAGGAACTTGTGAAACAGTATCTAAAAATTCATGACGGTGCTCAAATAAATACCTAACAAAGCTTGCATTAAATGCATGGCCAGAACAATATACCTGAAAATATCCTTCTATTTCTCCACCTAGAAGACTAAGATCCCCTATAAAATCAAGGAGTTTATGTCTTACAGGTTCATCTTCAAATCTTAAACCATCACTATTCAAAACACCCCTCTCATCAAATACAACAGCGTTATCCAATGAACCACCTAAAGCTAATCCCTTTTCTTGCATCTCATACACTATATTTAAAAAACCAAATGTTCGGGCTGGAGCTATATGTTGTCTAAACTCTTTTGATGAGTGGGTATAAAAAAAGGCCTGCTTGCCAATTGGCGTACCAGAAAAATCTATAATATAATCAACCTTAAATCCTCTGGCAGGATAGGCCCTTATCCACCTTTTAAAATCACCCCAAATAATAGATTTCTTTAATAAATATTTTACCTTGGGTCTATTAGTAGAACATATTCCAGCAGATTCTAACAACTCTACAAATGGCTTTGCACTTCCATCTAGTACTGGCAGTTCATCACCCTTTACCTCTACAATCACATTATTAATACCTAATCCCCTAATAGCTGCCAGGGCATGTTCCACTGTACCTATCATCTCTCCATTTGAACCAATATTAGTAGCATAATCTGTTGAGACAACATTGTTTACATCAGCTTTTATATATACAAGTTTATTACCTACTTTTTTTAAAAAAACTACCCCCCAACCTTCTGGAGCGGGATGGAAGATCACACTTACCTTCCTCCCTGTATGTAATCCCTGACCTTTACACTTAACCGCACTTTTTATCGTCTTTTCTATCATAATACCACCTCCGATGGTCACTATGCAAAAGATATTCCTCTGGTAATCTTTTAAAAATCTTGACTTTTAGAAACAGGTAAATGTGGGCTATCACCCACACATTGAGGAAAATTCCACACACTTCAAATTAATTTAGCTGAGACCACTCTCAAATTACCTGCTAAATCCTTATGAGAAAACACATCTTCCCAACACCTTCTATTTTTCAAAAATAACTTTATCTCTTCTATTTGAGAAGAATCCAATTCCATTAAAATCCGTCCTCCCCTTTTTAAAACATCCTCTGCCTGAATAAGAATCTTTTTTGGGATTTCAAGCCCCGTCTGTCCTCCAAATAAAGCCATATAAGGTTCATAATCTTTTACTTCAACATCAGCTGCAGCTATCATTTGAGGAGACAAGTAGGGAGGATTAGTAACTATAAGATCCAGGCTGTTGAATTTAATGCATGAGATCAAATCAGAATTTACTAATATAAGTCTCTTTGAAACCCCATAGATTTCTATATTTTTCCGGGCAGTTTTTAGAGAATCACCTGATAGATCCACTCCAATCCCCAGAAAATTTTCAAATTCCAAGACAAGTGTTATTGCTAGATTACCAGAACCTATTCCCACATCTAAAAATAAAATATTATCCTTGTTCCCGTAAAATTTTTTACACAAATCTATGATAGTCTCTGTGCATGGTCTTGGAATAAGTACAGTGGAATTTACAAAAAAATCCCTACCATAAAATTCTTTTTTACCCAGGATATAGGCAAGGGGTTCACCCCCTCCCCTTCTCTTTATTAATCTGGAAATATTTTTTACTTCATCTATGGTAAGGTTCTTCCTACTGATTAAAACATCTAGGCGGGTCAAATTGAGACAATGGGCAAATATTAACTCTGCACATAGCTCAGGCGAGTCTACTTTTTTCTCTCTTAAATAGACTTTACACTTTTCTAAATACTCTTGAATAGATATCACTATTGCCTGAATTAAACCTACTTAAACTTACCTTTACGACCTATTTTTTGAAGTTTACTTCAGTTTGTTGCTCATTTTTTAAGCAACTAATTCTTTAACTTTCTGTGCTTGATCGTATTGGATTAGGGGCTCAATAATCTCTTCCAAATCACCATTTAAAATTCCCTCCAGATTATAAGTAGTAAGATTTATGCGATGATCTGTCACTCTACCTTGAGGGAAATTATAGGTCCTTATTCGTTCAGACCTATCTCCTGTTCCCACCTGGGCCCTTCTTGTTTCATCTTGTTTTTGTTTTGCTTCTTCTTGTTTTAATTGTAGGAGTCTTGAACGAAGAACCTTCAGTGCCTTTGCTTTATTTTTATGCTGGGATTTTTCATCCTGACAGGTTACCACAATACCAGTAGGGATATGGGTAATTCTCACAGCTGAATCTGTAGTATTTACACTCTGTCCCCCTGGACCTGAGGCCCTGAACACGTCAATCCTCAAATCCTTTGGATCAATTTCAACATCTACTTCTTCTGCTTCAGGTAAAACAGCTACCGTGACAGCAGAGGTATGAATCCTGCCCTGAGATTCTGTAACAGGGACACGCTGGACACGATGTACCCCTGATTCAAATTTTAACTTACTATACACCTTGTCACCAGTGATATTGACAATTACCTCTTTAAATCCCCCTGCTCCAGTTCTATGGGCATCTACTAATTCCACCTTCCATTTATTTTTTTCTGCATAACGAGTATACATGCGAAGCAAATCTGCAGCAAAAAGGGCTGCCTCTTCACCTCCTGTTCCCGCCCGAAGCTCTAAGATAACAGATCTTTTATCTAGAGGATCCTCTGGAATAAGCAAAATCTTTAATTTGTCCTCAAGTTTTTGAATCTTTTTCTCAAGGGATTCAATCTCAGATCTTGCCAATTCCCTAATATCAGGGTCACTATCTTTTACTAACTCTTTATTTTCCTTTAATTCTTCTACTGCGGACTTATATTCTCTATAAGTGCGTACGATTTCTTCTAACTCAGCATGGGACTTAGCCATTTCTTTATATTTTTCTTTATCAGAAAAGGCATCTGGAGAACTTAATTTCTTCTCAAGCTCAATATAGCTCTGTTCAATTTCATCGAGTTTTGATATTATGTTCATGCTCTTACTCTATGAACAAAAACCTATTTTATAAAAATCACCACAAAACCTGCTCATCAATTAGTTTGAGATTAAATTACGAGCAGAAACACATAAATTATGTATCTCTGCCCACAAAAATAAATGCTCTTACTTAAGGTTATACTTTTTCTTAAATCTATCTATCCTACCAGCAGTATCTACAAAACGCTGTTTACCTGTGTAAAAAGGATGACAGTTAGAGCAAATCTCAACATGGACCTCTTTTCCCCTTGTAGATAGGGTCTCAATTTCAAAACCACAGGCACACTTGTAAACTGCCTTATACAACTTAGGATGAATTTTTTCCTTCATATTTAATACCCCCAATTTTT
>Ga0256842_1001422_pt1 | contig 19161 bp, 14 predicted proteins | sample 4559240metaG_FD_185973 | JGI IMG/M metagenome (GOLD analysis project Ga0256842, IMG submission 185973) | Hydrothermal vent microbial communities from Guaymas Basin, Mexico - 4559-240 | ecosystem: Environmental > Aquatic > Marine > Hydrothermal vents | place: Mexico: Guaymas Basin | collected...
GTTCGGAGGAATCATTTCGCGCGAAATTATACTCAAAAGGAGTCTTTATGACTATAAAAAAAATAGGATTATCTCTTGCTGTACTGGCTACGGTAGCAAGCACAAGCGCATTTGCAGGGACATTAAGTCTTGATACAAATGCTTCTGTAATGGCAGCTGAATTGGTACAAGGGCAGGATTACAATGGAACAAATGATAATGGAGTATCTGTAGATATTAATTCTACATACATACCATCTTTGAATGCAGGTGTGAATGACGGTAAAATGATGATCGAATTCAAAGGCGGGCGTATTCACAGTAGTATGGATCTAAATACTTTACACCTTTACAATAGAAAACAAGCTACAGAAATTGGTGATAACCCAAGACTTGCTGGATCAGATGAACAAAAACTGATTTTTGACATCAATGGTAGTATCAATGATGCAGATCCTATTGTATTATCTATTGATGATAACGGTACAAATAGTGATGGTAACCTTTCTACTTCAGATACTAATGCAACAGTTCTACTTGATGTTCTTAATAATAGCAGTTCAGTAACTATGCAATATTCACTTTTAGACAATGTGGATCAACTTAGAGATGACTCTGGAGCTAAAAAAGCTATTGATTTACAAACACAGTGGAGTGTAGCAACAAACTCTTTATTTGATGCACAAATTGATGCTGCACAGGCATTTAAGCTCTTTACAACTACTAACTCTACTGGAACAACAACAGATACTGCAGGTATTAGTTTTACAAGTAATCCTAATATTGATATAGGTACAGGTGCAGCTACTGCAAATATCTATACAATGTTTGATAACAATGTATCTGCATTTGGTACTATGACAACTCCAAATGGTTCTGCTGCTGTGATTAAAGATGCTAATGGATTTGCTATTGATGAAAATGCAACAACATCTACAGTAACTGCTGGTGATTATAACCTTACTTTTACAGCTACAGGTAAAGATAAAATACTAGATACTGTATTTACAACAACTGCCAAAATTACTAGCTTTACAGGAAATACTAACTTTACTGGTAAAACTTACTTAGAAAAAACTTCATTAGGTGCATGGACTACTTATGGTTATAAAGCACAGATTCCTGATGTTATGTCAATAACTGGTAAGTTTATTACATATTTGAAATTTACAAACAGAAGCAGTATTCCAAGTGAAGTATTCTTTACACTTATTGATCAAAATGGTAAAACTGCAACTGTTAACTCTTTAGATAATGGTATTGCTTCACTTCCTAAAGGTACTACTGTAAAATATAGAGCTTCTGATTTAATTATTGAAGCTTTAAAAGTCAACCCAGATCTTGATGTAAAACACTCAATTTCTATTGAAGTTACAATTCCTACAACACCATCAAAAGTGTATGGTATGGCTTCATTGAAAAATGTGGCTTTAGGTCAATTTAAAGATCTTCCAATCTACAACAACAGTAACTTAAGCTACTAGTTGTTTCTTTTCACACCCCCTTGGGTGTGGAACTTTTTCTTCATTATTTAAACTTTGTTTCAAGGAATTTACTATGCGTTTTTTACTGATTTTTATTTTTTTAGGTCTATTTTCTCTCTATGCATCTTCATCCTATGAAGATAACTATGTTTTAAAATACAGCTCAAAAGATACCAACTGTACTTTGACAAAAAATTCAAAAAAAATCCCGACTTTTGACCCTCGTTTCAAGCAAAAACATGAGCCTCAAAATGCCTATACATGTAATGCGATAGTAAAAGAGCAGTATAATGACTGTAAGATCATCCAAAAAGAAAACACTACGGCCGTTGTTTTTTCCTTTGGAACTTATGAATACACAAACCTACTCTTTGCCTTCAAGATACCCGTTAAGAGTATAGATGGCAAAATGGTAGTCTCTTGTACCAAAAAGCTCTTGCATAAAAAATGATACAACTGCGCAATGTATCAAAAGTATATAAACTTTATGCCAAACCCATAGACAGACTCAAAGAGTCTCTCTCACTATCAAAAAAAACATATCATCAAAATTTTTTTGCACTTAATGACCTCTCTTTTTCTGTAAAACAGGGAGAGGTCATAGGCGTGTTGGGAAGAAACGGCAGTGGAAAGTCAACACTGCTAAAGATACTCTCAGGCGTGCTTATGCCAAGTTCAGGGAGTGTAAAGGTAGATGGAAAAGTTACAGCACTCTTAGAGCTTGGTTCAGGTTTCAATGCAGAGCTGACAGGCAGAGAAAATCTTTATCTTAATGCCTCTATACAAAATTTTTCAAAAGAAAAACTTGAAAGTAAAATAGAGCAGATATGCGCATTTGCAGAGATAGATGAGTTTATAGATCAACCGTTCAAAACTTACAGCAGTGGTATGAAAGCTCGTCTGACCTTTGCTTTTTCTATTCATACAGAACCAGAGATTTTGATCATAGATGAAGCATTAAGTGTCGGAGATGCTGCTTTTGCTAGAAAATGTTTTGTGCATATAGAAAAAATGTGTAAAAGTGAAAAGATAACAGTTATTGTCGTTTCACACTCTACACAAACCATACTCTCTCTATGCGATAGAGTTTTAGTTCTAAATAAAGGGAAAAAAGTCTTAGAGGGTGAGCCAAAAGAGATAGTGAAGCTTTATTTGCAGATGCTCCATGACAAAAAAGTTCCACAGCAACCAGATATAGAAGATAAGAAGCAAAAAAAAGCTCTTCCTGTGGCTCGGCAAAAAGAAGAGAGTTTTTTTAACCCTGCACTTAAAAGTAAATCTGCGGTTTCTCTTGAACCAAAAGGTGCAATTATTAAAAGTATAGCTATCTTTATAAAAGATGAAGAGGTAAATACACTTGCACAACAGCAAAAATTTTCGATTAAAATGGAAGTTGAATTTTATGAAAGTTTTCAAAATATTGCTTTTGCGGTTTTTATTAAAACTGCTGATTCTCAGCGATTGGGAGGTAAAGAGATCGTCTATAATGAACTTTTTACCCCATCTTGCTTTTACACCATGGAGTGGAAATGGCAAAATATTCTATCGCATGGACACTATTTGTTAAATTGTGCAGTTGTTGAGATAGGTCCTGAGGGAAGAAAAGTTTTGCACCGCATCTATGATGCTTATATGTTTGAAGTAATTAAACCAAAAGAGTTGCACTTTAGTGGTTTTGTTGATTTTAACTTAGAACCAAAACTAACAAAAGAGTATGAATGAAAAAGATAGATTTTATAATTGTAGGCACACAAAAAGGAGCAACATCTGCACTTCATCATACGCTTTCTCAACACGAGCAGATAAGTATGAGCAAACAAAAAGAGTTGCATTTTTTTGATAATGACACTCTCTTTGAATGTGGTGATGTTGATTATGAAAAATATCATGCAAAATTTTCCTCTACCGATAAACTACGAGGTGAATGCACCCCCATATATGCCTACTGGCATCAAGCCATCCAAAGGATTTGGAGTTATAACAGTTCTATAAAACTTATCTTTATCTTGAGAAACCCGATTGAGAGAGCATTTTCACATTGGAATATGGAAAAGCAAAGAGAAGCAGAGACGCTTCCTTTTAGCTTGGCAATACGAGAAGAAGAACAAAGAAGCAAAGAAGCTTTACCAAAACAACATCGTGTTTACTCCTACAAAGACAGAGGATTGTACGCAACCCAAATAAGAAATATTTTACATTTTTTTCCAAAAGATCAGGTTCTTTTTATAAAATACGAAGATATGCAGCTTTACCCTGACGTAACGCTGCAAGAGATCAGTGATTTTTTGAATATTGCTCCTTTTAAACAACAAAATATGGAATACATTTTTCAATTGCCCTATAAGTCCACTCTCTTATATAGTGACTATTTATATTTAAAAGATTATTTTTATTATGACATTAAAGCAGTAGAACAGCTTTTGGATTGGAACTGTACAAAATGGCTAGAGAAAGAGAAGCGATTGAAAGTTCTTTTTTATAGAGATTTTCGTAGTTATACAGGAGGACATCAAATAGTGTATAACTATTATTGTTTTTTAAAACAACATCCTCTTTTTGAACCATATATTGCATTTAGTAAAGAGAGCATTTGGGATAGAAGCAATCCATGGTTCAATGAAAAAGAGAATAGAGTTGAGTACAACCCGTATGAGTATGATATCTTGTTTATCGCAGGAGAAGATTGGCTCCAACTTGATGAAAAGATAGAAAAAAGTAAAACTATTATAAATTTGATTCAAGGGGTGCGACATGCACGAAAAGATACAAAACTGTACGATTTTTTAAATAAAAAAGCCTATAGAATAACGGTATCAGATGAAGTAAAAAGTGCTATTGAAAAGGAGATGAAAGGTTGCAAGGGTATTATAACAACTATAGAAAATGGCATTGCATTACCAAAGATAGACTCAAAAAAAACAAATACAGTCTATATTTTAGCGCTTAAAAACAAGCCGTTAGCGAGCAAAATTGTACAATATCTCCAAGAGATTGGCATAGAAGATGTAGTAGTAACATATGAAAAAACAGCTCAAAACCTTGTTCATCAAAATATGGCTTCCTCTTCCATAACGCTTTTATTGCCATTTCATGAGGAGGGGTTTTACATACCGGCCTTAGAAGCTATGCAGTATAGTGACATGGTTATCGTTCCTGATTGTATAGGAAATCGTTCATTTTGTATAAATAACTACAATGTAATTATGCCAAAACAATATACTTTTGAAGCTATAAAAGATGCTTTAGAAGAAGCTTTATTGCTCTTAAACAGTAAAGAACGCTTAGAAATATTGAAAAAAAATATGCGCTCAACTTGTATGAAATATACAATAAGTCGTCAAAAGAAAGAGTTTTTTCATTTTTTAGAAAAGTTTATAGTATGAATAACGCTTATAAAAATATAGTCCTTACCGGCATACCTCGTTCTGGTAGCAGTCTAATTTGTTCTTTATATAATGACTATGAAAACAGTCTTGCTCTGTTGGAACCAATAAACCCTTTTTCATTAAATACTCAAGATAGTATGTCGGCAATAGAGTATATTTCAAATTTCTTTTTTCAAATGCGTAAAGAGGTTGTGCTAAATAACAGATATATAACACATCATAAAAACAATAAAATAGTTTCAAATACTCTGGAAGAAAAGAAAATTTTTTCTAAAAATTTAAGAGAAAAAATTGTTGAGCATGGATATGTCAATACAACAAAAAAGTTAGAAAAAGATTTCTCTTTGCTTATTAAACAAAATGCGTTTTTTACGGCTTTGCTTCCAAATTTGCCAAATTTCTTTGAAACCTATGTGGTTGTAAGAAATCCTTTGGCGGTGCTTCTCTCGTGGAATAGTGTTAATCTTCCTGTTTATAACGGACATGTTCCTGCTGGAGAAAAATTTGATGCCACTCTGTCAAAAAAATTGCAAGAAACAGAAGATAGATTAGACAGACAAATAATTATATTAGATTGGTTTTTTCGACAATTTTTTGAAAACATACCAAAGGATCATGTAATTTATTATGAAAATATAGTTTCAAATAGATTGGAACATCTTGATGCGTTGTCTTATAACTCAAAATTGTTTACACCTCACGAGATACTAGAGAGTAAAAATAATAACAGTTCATACGATAGAAATTTTATTAAAATATTGTATGATAAAATTACAAAATCAATGAAATATTATCAAAATTATTACTCAGAAAATGAAATTTTGGAACTTTTTAAGGTACTAAATGATTAAAATATATGGTGAAAGAAATACAAATACAAATTATCTTGAAAAATTAATAGAACTTAATTTAGAAGTTTCACAACTTAGAGGTGTTGTTCCTATGGGTATTGCAAAACTTCAGAAACAGTATTCTCATAAGGAATTTATAAAAGATCTCTATTTTTTTGCAACAATAAAAAAGAACTTTGGTTGGAAACATCAAAAACTTCCTAAGGAATTTCCCAATCAGGATATTAAATTTATAACAATTACCAAAAACCCTTATGCATGGCTTTTGTCTCTTTATAAAAAACCATATCATCAAAAGTATAAAGTATTTCCTAAAACATTTGAAGAGTTTTTATTAACTCCTTGGAAAACACTTGGTAGAGATAAAATTAACCAAAAAGTTTTAGCCTCTCCTGTAGAACTATGGAATATTAAGAACAGATCCTATATGGAATTTCATTCAAAATATCTCATACATTTAAAAAGTGAAGATATCTTTGATAATCCCCGTAAAATTATTGAAAATATTAGTACACAGTTCAATATTGCTACAAAAAAATCTTTTTTTCAAAATTATATAAAATCTACAAAAGGTGCTAGTCTGGTATATGAAGATTATAGAGAGTATTATTTACAAGAGCATTGGAAAGAAAGTCTTTCATTGTCAGCAATTAATATTATCAATGATAAAATAGATGTGGCATTAATGGAGTATTACGATTATGATCTCTTGTCTGGGAGTGAAAAATGTTACGAGAATTAAAAGTTTTTTTATTGCACATATTAGAAAACAGAACTATGATTTTTAACTTGATAAAAATGAATTTTAAACAGGAATATCTTGGTTCATACTTTGGGCTTTTTTGGGCATTTGCTCAACCCGTAGCTTATATGCTTGTTATCTGGTTTGTTTTTACTTATGGGTTTAGGCAGGTTGACACTACAGATGGAGTGCCGTTTTTTGTATGGCTTATGTCAGGAATGATACCATGGTTCTTTTTCTCTGCAGGTTTAAGTGGTGGAGTAAATGCTATAGTCTCAAATGCTTTTTTAGTGAAAAAAGTAGCTTTTCGTGTAAGTATTTTACCACTTGTTAAAATTGGTTCTGCACTTATCATTCATATAGTCTTAATTTTATTTTTAATCTTTGCACTTATACTTTATGGATACTACCCTTCCATATATTGGTTACAATTTTTTTATTACCTGTTTTTGATGATTTTTTTGTTGACAGGACTTGGTTGGCTTTTGTCATCAATCAGAGTTTTTGTAAAAGATGTTAGTAGTGCTATAGCAGTTGTCATACAAATTGGTTTTTGGGCAACACCAATATTTTGGAAAGCATCTATGCTATCAGGGAAACACCAATGGATTTTGCATATAAATCCTATGGCATATATTGTAAATGGTTACAGAGATACTTTTATAAATCATATATGGTTTTGGCAAAGAGGAGAAGATTTTGTCTATTTCTTTGTAATCAGTACTTTTTTGTTTGCATTGGGTGCTGTAGTTTTTAAACGCCTCCGACCACATTTTGGAGATGTTTTATAGTGGTATAACTATAAGTAAGATAGAATGAGATACTTAAATGATAGGGATATGATGAAGAATAAACAAACATGTATTTTAGTGTTAGGGATGCATAGAAGTGGCACTTCTGCTATTGGTGGGGTATTAGATACTTTAGGTGTAAATATGGGAGAAGAATTACTTCCTCCTGCTGAAGATAATCCCAAAGGTTTTTTTGAAAATAAAAGTATTAAAAATTTTAATGATGAAAAGTTATTTTTAGAGTTAAACAGCTCATGGGATGACTTATCTCTATTGCCAAATGGATGGGAAGATAATCCAAAATTAACAAAATTGTATAAAGAAGCAAAGGGAATTATAGAAGAAGAATATTCTGATAGTACTATTTTTGGAATTAAAGACCCAAGAATGAGCATTCTTTTTCCATTTTGGAAAAAGATTTTTAATGAGTTAAATATAGATATTAAGATTATTATTTCATATAGAAATCCTTTTGAAATTGCTACTTCTTTAATGAACAGAAATAATTTTACACAAGAAAATGCTTTAGCTTTATGGGCGAAATACAATATATGTGCACTTGTCTATTCTGATCAATATGAGCGATGCTTTATCTCTTATGATGAACTTATAGTAGATGTAAAATGTAATATTGAAAAAATTAAGAATGTCTTTAATATTACTTTTCCTAAAAAATATGCAAATGTAAAGAATGATTTAGCATCATTTTTAGATAAAAATTTAAATCATTGTAACAAAAATGTAATTTCAGGTGAGGGTATTATTCCTTTGATAATTAATATAGATGAAATTCTAAAAGAGTTTATGGTTTCTGATGAACATTCTATACTTCAAACTAAAATAAATAGTTTAAAAAATGAGTATGAACTTTATGTGAATTATTTTAATAATTCAAAACAATTACTGCGTAGTGTAAAATTTTTAGAAAATAGAAATGAAGAGTTATCAAGAAAGCTTTTGGTCGCTATGGAGACAATAGCACAAAAGAATGCATTGATAGAACAAAGAGATGAGACAATAGCACAAAAGAATGCATTGATAGAACAAAGAGATGAGACAATAGCACAAAAGAATGCATTGATAGAACAAAGAGATGAGACAATTTTTAATAAAAATGCTCTTATACAAAAACGTGATGAGGTTATTGAAAATAAAAATATAATTATCAAGAAAAACGATAATTATATTTTTCAATTAGAAAGTAAAAATGCTAAGTATGTAAAAAATATGAAAAATTTAGATGAAGAGATAAATCAATTAAAGAATCAACATACTGCATTGCAGATTAATATGAAAGAGGCTAAACAACTTTTATTTGTTAAAGAACAAGAGATAAGAAAATTGAAAGAGTTGGCACAATCTATGAGACTTATAAACCGTTTTAGACGAGCGTTATATATAGATAATGCCAGTCCAATAATAAAAACTTTAAAGAGTGTAAAAAATGATGGAATACAAAGTACTTATGTAAAGATAAAAAATAAATTTGCTACACCTCAATATCAAACTGAACAAAAATATTTACAAAATAATTCGGAAATGAAAAAAAACAATATGTTGGAAATAAAAAAAACAGTAGAAAAAAATTATATTCCAAAGCTTGAAGTAGAACCATTTGTTAGTTTATTGATTTTAACGAAAGATGGTTTAGTACATATAAAGCGTTTGTTTAAGGCTATAGCAGAGAATACTTTATATAAAAATTTTGAAATTATCGTCGTTGATAATGCTTCTGATGATGAGACAGTGAGTTATTTGAAAGAAAATGAATTTAAATTTAATTTAAAGATTATAGAAAATGCTAAAAATGAATCATTTTCATATGCAAATAATCAAGCTGCAAAAATAGCAAAAGGTGAATATTTATTACTTCTAAATAATGATATAGAACCTTTAAAAGGTTGGCTCACGCATCTTGTTTATGTGATGATAACACAAAAAAATGTTGGTTCTGTTGGTTCTCAGTTAATTTATCCATATGCTGATAATGAGCCTATGAGTACAAAAGTACAACACTCTGGTATAGCATTTAAATCTGATTATATAGAAGAACTAAATTTGGAATTTTTTAGACCATATAATTTGGGTATGGGAAAAACTCCTATTATTAAAAATACTCAGTTTGCTGTGAGTAAAAGAGTGGCAGTTACTGCTGCATGTTTATTAGTTAGAAAAGATATATATTTTTTAGTTGATGGACTTGATGAAGACTATAATTATGGATATGAAGATGTAGATTTTGGTCTGAAACTTCATAAAGCTGGATATATAAATTATTATTCTCAAAATTCTATACTGTTTCATTATGAATCTAGTACACAAAAGTTAGAATCACAAAAAAATATAAAAGGAAGAAGGATTGATAATATCAATTTATTACACTTTAAGTGGCATGATTATATTAAAGAACATTTTTTCTTTGAAAAATTTAAAAATAAGATAGGAGTTTTTGCAGAAAAAGGACTTAAAATTGCATTTGCCGTTACAGAAGCGGGTCCTAATGCAGTTGCTGGTGACTATTTTACAGCATTAGAATTGGCAAATTCTTTTAAAACAATGGGATATGATACTACTTTTTTATGTAGAAGAGGTGGGGATTGGTATAATGTTCCAAAAGATGTTGATATTGTAGTGTCAATGTTGGATGCATACGATTTAACACAGGTAAAAGACAAATCAAATAATTTTATATCTGTTGCTTGGATTAGAAATTGGCCTGATAGATGGTTAGAAAACAACTCTTTTACTGATTACAATTTGATTTTTGCATCAAGTCAAAAACTTTGTGATTTAATTACAGAGAAAAGCGGTAAAGATGCAATATTATTTCCAATAGCAACAACACCAGAAAAATTTATAAGGGATCAACATAAAGATACGGCATTTGAAAGTGATTACACTTTTACCGGTAACTATTGGGGTAAGCCTCGTGAAATTGAAACATACTTAGAACCATCAGAACTTGATTTTAAGTTTAATGTTTATGGAAAAGATTGGCATTTAGTAGAAAAATTTAAGAAATTTCATAAGGGATTTTTAAAATATGAAGATATCCCAAAAGTTTATGCAAATTCAAAAATCACAATAGATGATGCGGTTGTTGGAATAACCAAACCGTATGGTTCGGTAAATAGTAGAGTTTTTGATGCTATAGCTGGAGGTACGTTAGTCATATCTAATGGAATAGTAGGTGCAAAAGAAACTTTTGGAGAACTTTTACCTACCTACGAAACAAAAGAAGAGTTGCATTCTCTTTTAAATGAGTATTTAACAAATCATCAAAAAAGAGAAGAAAAAATTAAGCAATTACAAGATTTTATTTTCAATTATCATACCTATAGAATTAGAGCGCAACTAATGAAACAAAAAATAGAAGAGTTTGTTGGAATAAAAAAGAGTATTGCTATAAAAATGCCAATTCCTAGATGGAGTGAAGCAAAAAATTGGGGAGATTATCATTTAGCACTAGGTTTACAGAAACAATTTGAACAAAAAGGATATCACTGTTTATTGCAAATATTATCTGAATGGGATAATGAAGTAGGAAATGCTTGTGATATAGTTCTTGTTTTAAGGGGTTTATCCAAATATAATGTTAAAAAGCATCAAATAAATTTGATGTGGAATATATCACATCCTGATAAAATTTCTATTGAAGAATATAATGAGTATGATACGGTTTTTGTATCTTCAGAGGTATGGGCTAATCATTTACAGAATATACTTCAAACAAAAGTAGAAATTATGCACCAATGTACTGATCCTGATGTTTTTAAGCCAGTAAATGATATGAATTATAAACATCAACTCCTATTTGTAGGAAATTCTAGAAATATCTTTAGAAAATCTTTAAAATATCTATTGCCAACTAAATATGAATTAGCTGTTTTTGGTACTTTATGGGAAAAATTTATAGATAAGAAGTATATAAAAGCACAGCATATTGAAAATCAAGAAGTACATAAATATTATGCTAATGCAGATATAGTATTGAATGATCATTGGGATAGTATGCAAGAAAATGGTTTTGTTTCAAATAGATTATTTGATGTTTTAGCTTGTAATGGTTTCATCTTAACTGATAAGGTTGAGGGAATACATCAATTATTTGGTGATGCTATTATTACATATGATTCTAAAGAAGATTTGGCTCAAAAAATTACCTTCTTTTTAGAAAATAAAGAAAAAAGAGAGGAGATTGCTCAGAAAGGAAGAGAATTGGTTTTGAAAAAACATACATATAAAAATAGAGTTGATACTATTTTAAAAAGTATTAAAGAATGAAAGTTTTTTTAAAAAAGTATAGTATATACTTATTTTTGGTCATATTAGTTGTTGTCTTTATCGATTTAATAAGATATTCATCTTATGATGCTATTTTAAAAATTGATATAGATGTGTCTAAAGAAAATAGAACTAGTTTATCTCAGATTTTTTTAGATAGGGGAAAAGGATTTTCAGGGAAAAATGTTCAAAGTAATAAAGCAAAATCAAATGAGCATGGAAAAATTCATATAGAGTTTAAAATTCCAGATGCACAAAGTGTTAAAAAAATCCGTTTTGATCCACCATATATTGGAAAGAATATTAAAATAAAAAAAATCTATCTAAGCACAGATTTTTTAAATACTACTATTGATATGGTAAAATTGTATCAGTCTGGTGATATTCATCCATTGAGAAATGTGGCAGAATTTCATATGGAAGGGAATACAATTGCATTTTCAATGTTAAATAACGATCCTTATATTCTTTTGTTTGGAGACTATCAAAAAATCATGAAAGCACATATAGTTAAAGTATTTTTATATATGTTTGTGCATATTATAGTGACTTTTGCATTTGTTGTTTTATTGGTTAGATACAAAGTGATGTCTTATATATTGGATAATACATTACGACTACTACCTATTCATAGAATCACTTTAGGCTATAATTTTTCGATAATATTTTTTATTTTAAGTATTTTATTTATCAAAACCATAGTCACACTAGTAGCAATTTTTTATTTTAAGAGTAATTACACAATATATGATATTTTCTTTACATATTCTGATGATTTATTATTTATTATAGTCTTATTTTTGATTGGTATTATAATGATTTATTTTTCGGAGTATATAGTTTCTAAAAATTTCTATAAAATTGTTAGAAAAATGATTGTTTTTTTAACAAAATTCTTCCAGCTTATTTTAAGATTTTTACTTATATTACTTACATTAGTAGTATTTTTAGGTGCATTGTATTATATTTTAAGTGGATATATTTATACAGAATGGGGAGCATTTATTCAGATGAAAGATATTAGAGCGCTAGAAAAGCATGATGGTTCTGATGAACTAATCTCTATGCTCTTTAGTGTAAAAACCTTATTGTTTGTACTTCTGTCTGTTTTTATAAGCTATCTCTCTGTTAAGTCGTGTATACTTTTAAGTAAAATAGATAAAAAAAAGATAGTGATTTTATTTTTTGTATTTGTTTTGTTATTAACTGTAGGCAAAGGTATTATAGATTATAAATATAAACTTAGCACTAAATCACCGTTAGTTACTTTAGGAAAAAATGTGAATGCAAATAGTGAAGGAGTAGACCCTTCATTACTAAAAGGTATAGTTATTGAAAAGTTTAACCCTGTTGAAAAACAACAAGTTGTTACAAAAAAATATGCTTATCTGGATTCTATAGCGAAAGATATGAATGTTATAATTGTTGTTATGGAGTCTGTTAGAAAAAAGAATATTCAACTTTATGGATATGCTAGAGATACAATGCCAGAACTAACAAAAATTGCAGAGCATTCACTTGTATTTACTAATGCAAAAGTAAATCAGCCAAGAAGTGCAAAAACCATGGGGTCTTTGCTTCTTGGTGTGTATCCAGACCCAAGAATGCAGGCTATGACTTGGAAATTTGCAGATTTAAAAAATAAAAATGAAAATTTTTTAAATTATCTTCAAAAGAATAACTATTCATTATTTTTTGGTACTATGCAAAAAAATGGGGGTGGTGATAATTTTGCAGAATTTACTCAAGCATTAAGTCATAATCAAATAACAATTGAAGATCCATCATATTTGAAAAAAAACAATGCAAAGAATAGGGTTGAATACGATGAGCGATTATTGAGTGATAATTTTTTAAGATGGTCTAAAAAACAAAAAGGTAAATTTGCTGCAATATTGTGGACTAAATCTGCCCATATGCCTTATATATCACCTTTCAAAAAATATAAAGAAAAAACGACTATAGATAAGTATGATAATTCACTTATAAATATTGATCATTCTATTCAAAATATTTTAGAAGGTTTGAAAAAACAAAAGAAACTTTCAAATACGCTGATAGTATTTATGGGGGATCATGGTGAAGCACTTGGTGATAAAATGGATTGGGGGCATGGAAATTTTTTGTATAATCATTCTCTGGATATACCTTTTGTTATATATAATCCAAAAATTTTCACTAAAAAGACACTTTTAAATCAAAGATTTCAAATTAAGGATATTTCTGCAACACTTTTTTATCTTCTTGGAATAAAACAAAAGATTGGACAGTCAGTTAATATATTTTCTAAAACATCACATGATAAGATATATTTATCAAATGTATATCAGGATTATAAACTTGGTTTAATTTATGAAAACTATAAATATATTTATCGACCAGAATTAGATCTTTCGTATATTTTCAATTTAGAAAATGATCCTCAAGAAAATATAAATCTTATTTCTAAGATACCTAGAAGCAAAGTCAAAGAATTAAGAGAAGATGTTTTAAAAATGTATAAATACCAGATAGATTATCTACAAAAAGATTATTTTTAATGGTAATATTTTATGAAAGTATAGTATATAATAAAAGAAAAACTTTTGTAAGACAAGAAAAATTAGGTGTGCATGAGAAGCACACTTACAAAAATAGAGTAGAACAAATTTTAAAGGTTATGGAGCAATAGAAATGAATAAAATATGTATGATTGGTTTAGGTTATGTAGGGTTGCCGTTGGCACATGCGTTTAGTGAAAAATATGAAGTTGTAGGTTTTGATATAGCACAATGGAGAATTAACGAACTAAGAGAGGGGTTTGATAGAACACAAGAGCTAACTGCTGAGCAACTTGAAGAAGCAAAAAAAAACAATCTCTCTTTTACAGCTAATATTGATGATATAAAAGAGTGTAATATATATATAGTTACTGTTCCTACACCTATAGATGAAAATAAACAACCAGATTTGACACCTCTTCTTGGCGCAAGTAAAATGATAGGTAAAGTTTTGAAAAAAAATGATTTAATCATTTATGAATCAACTGTTTACCCTGGAGCTACCGAAGAAGAGTGTGTTCCTTTATTGGAAAAGTTTAGTGGATTAAAATTTAATGAAGATTTTTATTGTGGTTATTCACCTGAGCGTATTAATCCAGGCGATAAAGAGCATACAGTCAAAAATATATTGAAAGTAACATCTGGGAGTACACCAAGCATAGCAAAAAGAGTAGATGAATTGTATAAAAGTGTAATTGTAGCGGGAACACATTTGGCTCCAAGTATTAAAGTTGCTGAAGCTGCAAAAGTGATAGAAAATTCTCAAAGAGATATAAATATAGCATTTGTAAATGAACTTGCTATTATTTTTAATAAATTAGGGATTGATACAAATGCTGTGTTGGAAGCGGCAGGAACAAAATGGAATTTTTTGAAGTTTAAACCTGGTTTAGTAGGAGGACATTGTATAGGTGTTGATCCATATTACCTTACTCATAAAGCACAGCAGGTAGGGTATCATCCAGAAATAATTTTAGCAGGAAGAAGACTTAACGACAATATGGGAATATATGTAGCAAATCAAGTTGTAAAACTAATGATAAAAAAAGGGCATAAAATTGAAGGAGCAAAAATTTTAGTTTTAGGGATAACTTTTAAAGAAAATTGTCCAGATATTAGGAATTCAAGAGTTATTGATGTTATAAGAGAGCTTAAAGAATTTGGATGTCATGTTAAAGTACATGATTCTTGGGCTAATGAAGATGATGTTAAGCGAGAATATGGTTTGAATTTAGAATCTGATATGAATTATACTGACTATGAAGCAATAGTTTTAGCTGTTGCTCACGACGAATATAAAGATTTGATTTTTGAAGGGAAAAATCAAGTAGTATATGATATAAAATCTATTTTAAAGAAAAGTGATAGTAAATTGTAAAGTAAAAGTATGAGTAATAATATTTCTATTCTTTTAGCAACTTATAATGGCTCTTGTTATTTAAAAGAACAGTTAGACAGTTTATATTCTCAAACATATACAAATTTTAATATTTTAGTACGAGATGATATATCTGCTGATAATACTTTAAAGATTTTAAGTTCTTGTGATTTAAAAATAATTCCATCAAATAAGAATGTAGGTATACAAAGAAATTTTAGTATTTTGCTTGAATATGCATTGCAAAATAGTGATAATAAGTATTTTATGTTTTGTGATCAAGATGATATTTGGAAAAAAGATAAAATAGAAAAAACTTTAGCTAAAATGATATTTTTAGAAAAACAGTATGGAGATATTCCGTTATTGGTGCATTCAGATTTGATTGTAGTCGATAATGTGCTTCAAAATAATAGATTTTTTTGGGAATCTGAAAAGATAAATCCAAATATCAATTCTTTTAATAGGCTACTTATGCAAAACACTGTAACAGGATGTACTGTTATGATAAATAGAAAATTGGCAAAGTTAGCTTTGCCAATACCAAATGAATCTATTGCTCATGATGCTTGGTTTGGACTTGTTGCAAGTTATTTTGGAAAAATCGGTATTTTGAATGAACCAACTATTTTATATAGGCAACATAACCTAAATAGTATAGGAGCTCAAGGTTTTACTGCTTTGTATTTTTTTAATAAACTGTTGAAACAAAATATTATACAAAAAAATGCTATTCAGGCAAAAGCTTTTTTAAAGATATATAGAGATATTTTAGATGAGAAAACCATAGAAATGCTAGAAGAGTTCACTACTTTAGAATCTCAATCATTTTGGCAAAAAAGAAAGATACTTTTAAAACATAAACTTTTAAAACAGGGTTTTCTTAGAAATCTAGGTTTGTTATGGAAAATATAATTAAAATAAGTGCAAGTATTGTTGTATATAATGAGGATAGAGAGACTTTAAAAAGAGTAATTGAAAATTTTTTAGCTATAAATTTTGAAAAGGAATTAGTTATAATTGACAATTCTTCAGAAGTTTTTTTACAAGATTTATGTGAGGGTTATAGTTGTGTACAATATGTATTTAATGGGCAAAATATTGGTTTTGGTGCAGGGCATAATCTTGCTTTTTCCTGTTTGTCAAAGAAATCGGATTTGCATATGGTGATTAATCCTGATGTTTATTTTGATTCTGTTGATATGGAAAATTTTTTGAAGTGGATGGCAAATAGCAAAGATATATCTCTATCTATACCAAAGGTACTAAATCCAGATGGTACTGTTCAAAATGTAGTGCGGAATATTCCTACAATCTTATCTCTTTTAAAAAGAAAGTTACATATAGATTCTGATGAATTAATTGTAAAAGATAATTGTGTGCAGGAAATTCCTTTTGCACATGGTTGTTTTCTGATTTTTAAGACAGATATATTCAAAGCTTTTGGTGGTTTTGATGAAAGATTTTTTATGTATATGGAAGATGTCGATATTTTTGTTAGAGCCAAAAAATATGGAAAAACGGTGATAAATCCAACATATAAAATTTATCATGAATACAGAAAAGCTTCATCAAAAAACTTGAAATTATTTTTGTGGCATTTAAATTCTGTAATTAAGTTTTTTTGGAAATACAGATGAAATTATATGCACGAAATTTTATTTTTATACTTATGGATATTTTAGTCTTGATTGTTCTTTTTTATCTGACAGTATACATAAGAGCTAGTATAAACACTCCAGATGTACCAATATTTCATCAGTTAATGTTGAAAGATTTTTATTTTGTTATTTTTATAATTGTTATATTGTTGTATTATGAAAAGATATATACTTTGCAATATGATTTTTGGCAAGAAACAAAGAAAATTCTTAAAGCACTTTTTTTAGCCTATTTTATTGTATTGGCATTGTTGACACTCACAAAAACATCACTTGGGTATTCACGACTTTTTATTAGTATCTATTTTTTGTTTGCAGTTTTTATCATGCCAATAAGCAAAAGATTTGTAAAAAGAGTTACATATAGATTTTCATTTTTTAAAAAAAAAGTATTGGTAATTGGTGATAAAAAACAGGTAAAAGTTTTAAAACAGGAACTGCATGACAACTGGTACCTTGGTATGAAGAGTGTTGATAAAAAGTACGATACGGTCATTATTTCTTCGCAAGGAATGAGTGTAGATAAAGTAAATTATAAAATCACAAAATATTTACATAGCAACAGGGCTGTTTATATTGTGCCTTATGTGACAAGTATAAACTTTGCCAATTCAAATATCATGGAATATTCCAATATAAGATATAGTACGATTCAAGTAGAGAATAAACTTCTTGTTAAAAGAAATATTTTGATAAAAAATATATTTGACTTTGTGGTGACCTTGATGATACTACCATTGTTCTTGATTATTCATATTTTAATTAGTTTAGCTATTATTGTGGATTCTAAAGGAAGTATATTTTTTAAGCAATATAGATTAGGTAAAGATGATAACGATTTTGAATGTTATAAATATAGAACTATGTATAATGATTCACAAAATATTTTAAAAAAATATTTAAAAGATAATCCGGATGAAATTGAATACTATGAGGAGTATCATAAGTATAAAAATGATCCTCGCATAACAAAAATTGGTAAATTTTTAAGAAAAAGCTCATTAGATGAATTAGCACAATTGATAAATGTGCTAAAGGGAGAAATGAGTCTAGTTGGTCCTCGCCCCTATATGATAAATGAATCTGATAAACTTGGAAAGAATAAGGATTTTATACTGAAAGCAAAACCAGGCATTACAGGTTTGTGGCAAGTGAGTGGCAGAAATAATCTTACTTTTAATGAGAGAAATGAATTGGAAGTGTGGTATATCAAAAACTGGTCATTGTGGGCTGATTTTATTATACTTATAAAAACCATCAAGGTAGTATTACTAAAGGTAGGGGCAAGATAATAAGTAGTAGGCAATAAAGTGCTCCTGCAAGAATCTGCCTTGCACTCTATACTTTATACTCTTTCAGAAACCATCAATTTATAAGTGGCAAGGTAGTAGATGTTTTATGCTACTCTTTTTTTATGAAAACATAGCAAATTAAGAATTAACCTCCAATTTGCTAAAATATCGCAACTATTTATTGGAGAGACTTTGAAAGAGATTATTAAACGATTTTGGCCCTATATAAAAGAGTATAAACTTTACTATATGTTAGTTATTTTTGGTGGACTGTTAATTCTTATATCAACTGTAGGAACGGCGCAGATTATGAAGCCGATGATGGATGAGATGTTTATTGAAAAAAATAAAACAATGCTCTATATTATTCCTTTTGGCTTAATTGCTATCTATGTAACAAAAGCGATAGGGAAGTATATACAGACAGTTTTTATGGAGTATATCGGGCAGAGTATTGTGACGCGTTTTCGTGAGATACTTTTGGAAAAAATGATACATCTTGATATGGGATTTTTGTATCAAAACAGAAGTGGAGAACTTATATCGCGCGTAACAAATGATATTGGGCGTATTCAGTATTTTGTCTCCAATATGTTGCCTGATATGTTTCGTGATTTACTAACAGTTATTGCTCTTGTTGGCTATATCATCTATCTTAATCCGCTACTCTCATTCTATACTTTGGTTGTGGTGCCACTTATTATCTATCCGATTATGTTAATTGCAAAGAAATTAAAAAAATATTCTCACCGTTCACAGGCAAAAAATGCTGA
>Ga0256842_1001423_pt1 | contig 19151 bp, 21 predicted proteins | sample 4559240metaG_FD_185973 | JGI IMG/M metagenome (GOLD analysis project Ga0256842, IMG submission 185973) | Hydrothermal vent microbial communities from Guaymas Basin, Mexico - 4559-240 | ecosystem: Environmental > Aquatic > Marine > Hydrothermal vents | place: Mexico: Guaymas Basin | collected...
TTCCGTTCCCATCAGATTCGTCGGAGAAAATGACGGTTCTTTTGATATTGATGATTATTTTGAATTTTTTGGTGAACAACATCATGGTGAAATTTCCTATTATGATGATTACACCAACGAAAACACATATCAGTTAAAAATTATCGATCATATTGCCAGCCGTATGGCTGTGGAAAATGGTGGTATTCAAAACTCTGATCCATCAAATTACACAGTTCCAAGATCTTTTGAGCAAACAGTTCATTTTGAAAAACAAAACGACTACTCAGCGCTTGGCTTTCAGTTTTCTCTGGATCAAAATTATTATCGAGAGGATTTATGGTTTTGGGATAAAATCGATGCACCTGACCTTAAAATATTCCCCATCGATTTACAATATCCACATGACAGTAATCTTAGAAAATTTAATGCAAAAGTAGTTCTTTTTGGTCTTACATACATTAATGATAATCCCAATCAAATAAACCATAACGCAATTGTAAGATTAAATAGTTCATTAATTGGAAGCAAAACTTGGGCAGGACAAAAAGAGGTGGTTATTGAAAATGACTCACCTTTGGCAAATTCTCAGCTGCATAATGGAATAAATGAACTTTACGTAAGTTTACCCGGTGTGGAAGGTGTTCCGGTAGCACAGGTTTTATTAGATTACATTGAACTTAAATATTGGCGTGAATACAAAACTGACACCGATTATATTAAATTCACAAAACCATCAAATAAACCTTTGGGATTGTATCAATTTGAGATAGATAATTTCTCCGAAAATGATATCAGCGTTTACAAAGTGGGATCTTCATACTTTGAAAATCCTCAAATTACATCTTTTACAGCTGATGGATTACCTCCATTTAAAGTTACTTTCCAAGACAGCATAATAGCGCCTGATTATGAATACATCGCTGTAACGGAAAATATGAAAAAGAAACCAAAATCAATTATTCCAGATTTGCCATCAAATCTTAAATCTCCCGAGAATTCCGCTCAATATGTCATTATCACAACCAGTGATTTTGCAAAAAATGAAGGAACTTTGATGCTGAAAGACCTTCGTGAAACTGAAGGTATTCCTACTAAAATAGTTTCAATAGAAGATATTTTTGATGAGTTTAATTTTGGCATCCGCTCAATTGAATCGATAAAGGATTTTATTAGTTATGCTTACAATAATTGGGCAGAACCACAACTTACGCATGTTCTTCTTTTAGGAGATGGTTTAAATGATGAGAGAGATGATTCTCCGGATAGGAGGTATAATCTCATACCATTCAAAAAGATTTGGGCTATAAAAAGTGGAGCTATTGCAAGTGACAACTGGGTGGGCTGTATTGTAGGAGATGATATGATTTCAGATGTTTCTGTTTCAAGAATAAGCGTTTGGGATGAAAATCAAATTACACCCATTGTTGAAAAATCTCAAAATTATTTAGAAAATCCAAATTTTAACGATATGTGGCATGGTAGCGTTACTATGGCTGCCGGTGGTAATCCCGACGAAGGAACTTTTTTTGCCCTGCAAAGTGAACGAATTAGAGAACAATTTATTCCACGTGAATATAAAATTAATCGAGTTTATTGCAATGTTGATAATCTTCCGGCAGAATATGCGGGAAATACAACCTCACTAATTCAAGCAATTAATGATGGCACAACCTTTGTTCAATTTATGGGACACGGTGGTGGTCATGTTTGGGCTGATTACAATTTATTAAATATAGCTGATATAAATACATTTAATAATGATAATTACCCATTTTTCGCTTCTTTTGCCTGCTATGGTTCTGCTTTTAATTATCGCCAAAGTTCTTGTATCGGCGAAGAGCTTACACTACTAGGAAATAAAGGAGCAATAGCACATTTTGGTTTTACCGGTTATGGTTATGCAGAGGCTGATGAAAACATTGCTGGATATATGAACCAAGCTATTTTTGATCTTAAACTTGGGAATATCGGTTACATAACAGATTATGCTAAAGCACGCTTTTATGCTGATAATCCTTACTCCAGCACAAATCACGCTTTAGTTCAATGCGGTGTTCTACTTGGTGATAATATGGCAAATATTATCACACCTGATATTATCGATAACATAGAGCTCTCTGATTCTCACCTTGAAGCAGGTGAAATATTGCAAGCCTCTACACCGGTTGATGATGATATTTTCATGGGAAGATATGTTATTTATGATGAAAATGATGCGCAATTAAGTTTAAATTCTTACTTTCCAATTTCAACAGCTGCTGTTGACGGAGTAATTTCAACGAATGTAAATACACAATATCAAATTTCACCCGACAGTGATGCATCATTAAATACAATGAAACTTTTTGCTTACGGAGCAAATCGAGAAATAATTGGGAAAGCAGATTTTACCGTAGGAACAGCAAATGTTCAAAATATCCATATTTCTCCGGAAAATCCTACAGCTCAGGATTCAGTAGTTGTCTATGCTGATTTCATCACAGATGAAGATATCGAAAGTATCTTACTTATAACTTATATCTTAGATGATGATGATAATTCAGAAATCCCAATCGCAAGTTATAATATGGAATTAATAAGCGGAATCTCTTATAAAACAATTGATGAAATAGATTATCATAACAGTAGCATAGTAAGGTATTATTTCGTAGTAAATTATACCAATGATGAAAGTGATGAGACTTTAAGATATAATTACCAAATTCAAATGCCGGATATTTATTTCCAATATTATGAAATCGCAGCGAATGATAATTATCCTACTTTTAAAACTTTTATTGGAAACATAGGCCAGCAATATTCTCCTACTACTTATCTTAGATTGTACAGATATAATAATGAAAGTTCCACTTATTCTATTGTTGATTCTCTTCAAATTGAGCCACTTGCGCCTTATGAAAGTAAATGGTTTGAAATTAATTTACCGCTTTATACCGAAGAAATAAAATTCAAAGCTACAATTAATGAAAATAGATTATTTTCTGAACCAAATTATTATGCCAATAATACATTATATACTGGTTTTCTCGAATTTAATCTATTTGAAGCAGGATTGGCAGAAACTGAAATAACTAGTCAAGACAGCAACCTTGTAATCACTTTCCCAAATAATCTTCTAAATGAAAATAGCGTTTTTTCTTTGGAAAATTATGGCAACTTGGAACCGCTAAATCAACCTGATATTTCAAAAATATTGCTATCAGACTCTCTTCAACAATCTGTTGCATACAATATCAGTTGCTTAAATCCAAATGCTTTGGCAGATACATTAGGACATTTTGCAGATGGAAAATCGATTAATCTAAAATTCTATTACTGTTCAAATGATTCACTTACCCAACAACATGAAAATTCAGAGAATTTCAAAATTTATAGATGGGAGAACAATTTTGAAAAATGGATTTCTTTAGGTGGCAATATTAGTACTGAAAATGATTTTGTAACAGTAAACGTTAATAGAGTAGGAACATATGCTTTATTCCAAAATAATGATTTAAATGCTCCATACGTAGAAGCTAATGTGGAAGGTCAAGAATTTACTTACGGAGGTTATGTTGCTCATAATGGAATCATAAGCATGGTATTATCCGACGCAAATGGAATTGATCTTTTCGATAATAAAGTCCAATTATTCCTAAATGCCAATAGCACACCATTAGATGAAAGTGATTATAATATCACTGCCCGTAAAGGTAATCTAACACATATTCCAATAAAATATCAGTTAGACTTACCTGAAGGTGAGCACTATCTAACCGTTGATTGTACTGATGTAAATGGAAATTTAGTTTCTCATGAAATTCAGTTCACAGTAAATACACAATTTGATCTTATTAATGTAGCAAATTATCCTAATCCTGTAAAAAGTCAGACGGAAAATCCTGTAAATGAAGGCAGAACAAGATTTACCTATGTTCTTACAGATGATGCTGATACTATCGAACTTAAAATTTATACAGTAAGTGGTAGATTGGTAAAAACCTTTGATGAGCTCTCCCCCACTATTGGATATCATGAATATCCAAGAACCCTTTATGGTTGGGATTGCAGAGATGACAAAGGCTATCCGCTGGCAAATGGAGTTTATTTCTACAAGCTTACAGCTAAAAAAGGTAATAAGAAAATTACTAAAACCATGAAAATGGCAATACTTAAATAGAGAGGCAAAAAATGAAAAAAATATTAATATCAACTTTGCTCATAATATCTGCTATTTCACTTTTTGCTGGAAGCTACGCAGGTGATTTTATGGTTATCGGCTCCGGAGTTCGAGCTCTCGGAATGAGTGGAACTTTTGCAGCAATTGCAGATGACGCTAGCGCAATATATTGGAATGCTGCCGGCATTGCCCAAATAAGAAACACTGAAATCAGCTTAATGCGTGGTTATCTTTACAAAGATCTGGCAACATATGATAACGTCTCTATCTGCCAGCCATTGCCAAACAAAGTTACAATTGGTTTGAATTGGACACGCTTATCGATTGATGATATACCATATTTCCCTGAATCTGAACTTGTTGGAACAGTTGATCAAAGAGCTGTTTTCCCTTGGTTAAACCTTTCCGGTCAACCGGCTGGTGAATTTTCAAGTTCAGATAATTTAATTCAAATTGCATTTTCAAAACATATCCATTATGATGTAAACTTAGGTTGGTTATTTTTCAAAATACCATTTGATTTTTATTTCGGCGGAAATATCAAATATATAAAAAGAAAAATCGATACTACTATGGCAACAGGAGCAGGATTTGATTTTTCTTATTTAGCAAGAACAGACCTTTCTGATGTGTTCGATTATACTTGGTTAGGGGATTTTGCCTTAGGAATGAATTTTCAGGATATTGGCGGGACAACTATCTCTTGGGAAACAACTTCTCAACGAGAAGATAAAGTTCTGGCAAACACTAAAATTGCCATTGCATACACTCAAGATATTCCTAAAATAAGCAGCACATGGTTATTTGCTTCTGATTTAGATTTAGTTTATGAAAGAACAGTTCATTTTGGAACAGAATTTACATACTCCGATAAAGCTTCCATGCGATTTGGGTATCAGATTAATAGAATTGACGGACAAAGCAATAATCTTTCTGCCGGAGCATCAGTAAAATTTTATGATTTTTCTATCGATTATGCATTTATAACTAGCGATCTCGGAAATACTAACCGAGTTGGATTAAGGGTTAATTTTTAAGGAGTGATAAATGAAAAATATACTAATTACAATTATCTTATCAATATTGCTTTTTGCCTGTGTTGGCAAAGAAAGTTTGGGAGTTGATAAAATTCCTCCGGAAAAGCCTACTATGATTCAACATTTAGGTGATTCGGGAGATACTTACAATGGCATTTCAAATTACAGTTTTTATCAAGATACTGAGATTGAAGAAAATGGAATCGATGCTGTTAGCGATGGTGATAAAATTAAAATAGCTTGGGAACATCTACTCGACAATGATATTGATTATCTAAGAATTCATAGATTCTCCGAACAAGCTTATTTAGCAGATTCATTATACTTCACATCAATCGTAGATAGTTTCCCATACACGGGAACAGATTATTATAAAGATGATTTCGGGGGAGAATATTATGTAACTAATAAAAATTGGTTTTATTTTATCGAAGCTTTTGACACTTCCGGTAATTCAACTCTTTCCGATACTGTTTGCTATCGATTATTAGAAAAACCAAGAATCCAAGCTCCCTTAGATCTTGCTGAATATGAATCGATACACGATGTACATTTTATATGGGAAGAAAGCGATGCTCGATATTACAGAATTTTACTCTTCAATGAAGAGCGCGAAATACTATGGAGTTATCAACCATTAGATCTGGAAGATACTAATATTCAATATAATGGAGGAGATATTCCAAGTGGAGATTATATTTTCCGAATAGATGCTTTTGGATATCCTACTACCAGCACGCCGATTAATGGTAATATTTATTCTATTCCTGCTGGTGCTGAATCTGAAGAAAGAGTAATTTCCATAATGTGATATTTTCATCCAACAAAAAAAATATTTCAAGATTTGTTTCCTTAAATCTTGACTTATCTCGATAAACTAAATTTTTAGAGAAACTAATTATTAGGAGAATATATGAAGAAATTTTTACTGTTATTTTTTGTTACTATGATTTTGGGGGTAAGTCTATTTGCACAAAATAGTACTCCTACGATTAATAGCTCTACGGCTTCAATCTATCAATATTCCGGAACTTTACAGGGTACTGAACAATTGAAAATCAGGGCTTATATTTGGGGACAAGTAAAAAAACCGGGGTTGTATATTGTTCCGGATGATACCGATTTACTAACTCTTTTATCATCAGCCGGAGGACCTACAGAAAATGCCAAACTATCAAAAGTAAGAATTATCCGTCCGACATTGGAAGGAGAAAAAGTTATAATGGTCGATTTGGAAAAATATATGCAGACTGGGGATAGTAATTTGATTCCTGTCATTAAGCCCGGAGATACTGTAATTTTGGCTGGTTCATTTTATTATGCTTTCACAAAAGCTACAAAATTTCTCTCTGAAATTGCAATTATATTAAGTGTTTACACAACAATTACATCAATAAATAACTAAAAGTAGGACAAATATGGAAGAAATATATCAAGAATTTCATGATGAACAAGAGATAAATTTAACTGATTACATAAATGTAATCATAAGATATAAATGGCTGGTTTTATCGATTTTTATAACTGTTTTTATCGTTGCGATAGTTTACACAGCCAAAGCTCCTCGCATTTATAAAGCAACTTCAAAAATTTTAATTGAAGAAAATATGTCAGAAAATATGATTTTAGGATCTTTTGGGAAACAACAGTCTTCAATAAATAATAAGATTCAAATCCTTAAAAGTCGCCCTGTTTTAGCGGCAGTACATGAAATTTTAAAACGTGACAAATATTATGATTCTTTCCCAATTGCACATCTGGAGAATGGAAATCCTACCGGTTATTTAAGTACCCACTTAGAAGTTGAAACAGAACGTGAAGCAGATGTTCTTATCGTAAATTTCAAATCGACAAATCCTGAAGAAGCCAGAGCTGCTGCCAATGCAATAGTTTATGCTTTACAAGAACAAGACACTAACTATGCACGTACAGCTTTCCGCACAGCGAGAGAATTTCTGGAAGCTCAACTTGAAGAAGCTGACAGAAGACTAAGAATAGCTGAAGAAGATCTTCGTTCTTATAAAATAGAACATAGTATATCATTACTTTCTGAAGAGACACAAGCATTAATAGAAAAATCTTCTGATATGGAAGCAAATTTGTCTGGTGCAACTGCAGAATATAGCGTCGCAAAAGAACATTTGCTTTTTTTGGAAAAAGAACTCGAAAAACAAGATAAAGTGGTGTCTGATGTAAATACAATTTTATCAACTCCTTTACTTGAACAGCTAAAGTCTGAAATTGTCGAAAATCAAAGATCATACGTGAATTACTTAACTAAATCAGGTTATTCAAAAGATCACCCTCAATTAATCGAATTAAAAAATGCAATCGAAAGTGCAAAAGCAAAATTATCCACTGAAATTGATCGCATCACTAAGATAAAAGCAGGATCTTCCGATCCTCTTAAATATCGTGCGGAACTGATAAGTGATATAGCCAAAGCTAAGATTGAAGAAAATATTCTTTCTGCTAAAGTTAGAAGTCTTAAAGAAGCTGTTGAAGATTACAACACATCAATGGCTCGTTTGCCTGATACCGAAGTTGAACTGGCTCGCTTAACAAGAAATTTTTCAATTAATGAGAAAATTTATTCTATGCTTATTGAGAAATTTGAAGATGCTAAAATTGTAGAAAAATCTAAAATAGGTAATGTTAGAATTATCGAAGAAGCTCTTACACCCCAAAATCCAATTAGTCCTAATAAGAAAATGAATATGCTTATTGCTATTGTATTAGGAGCCGGAATGGGATTTGGTGTTGCTTTATTGCTCCATTCACTCGATTCAAAAATAAGAACATTTGATGATGTTAGAAAATTTATTGGTTTTAAAGTACTAGGAACAATTCCTTATATTCATAAACCAGATTCTGAATTGGATGAACTAGAAAATCAAATAAAATTAGCAAAAGATTCCGAAAAAGAGAAACTTATCCAAATCAAGAATCAAATAGAAGCGAGACTTGTTACTAATTACTCTCCAAAGTCTTCTGCATCTGAATCGTTTAGAATTCTTAGAACTAATATCTTAGCAAAATTGGATTTATCAAAATCTAATGCAATATTGATAACTAGTTCCGGACCAAAAGAAGGTAAATCTACAACCCAAGCAAATCTTGCAACAGCTTTAGCTCAAATGGATGCAAAAGTTATATTATTAGATTTGGATTTAAGACGTCCAATGGTTCATAAAATGTTTGGTTTAGAAAAAGATAATGGAATGAGTGATTTCTTAATGGATAAAACAGTGAAAATAGATTCTATTATTAGATCATCTAAAATTAAAAACCTTGATCTTATTACCAGTGGTCATGTTCCACCAAATCCATCAGAATTAATCTCATCCAAAAGAATGGATGAAGTATTAGATATTCTAAAAGAAAAATATGATTATATTTTACTTGATGCCCCTCCTGTTATTGCTGTAACAGATTCAATGATTTTAGCCAAAAAAGTTGACCTTGTTAATATCACTGTTCGCGTTGGTCAGGCAGATAAAAAAGTTGTTAAGCGTACAAAAGAGCTGTTGGAAAATGTTGGCGTAACAACTGCCGGAGCTATTATCAATGGTATAAATCCACAAAAATATTACAGCAGCTACGAGTATAATTACTATTACTATTATTATTATGGAAATGAAGAAACAAAAAATAAAAAGCTACGCTAAGATTAATCTATTCTTAGATATATTAGGGAAAAGACCGGATGGCTATCATAATATTCGTAGCATATTTAGTGAAATTGATCTTTTTGATGAGATTAATTTTACTTTGACAAAAAAAGATGATGTCACGATTTTGACAAACAAAGACTTTGTAAGTACCAAAGATAATTTAATTTATAAGGTCGCGATCTTAATAAAAGATAGATATAAAGTGAGTTCTGGAGTGGAAGTAGAACTAAAAAAAAATATACCTATTGCAGCCGGTCTTGGTGGAGGTAGCAGTAATGCTGCTGCTACTATTAAGGCATTATCTTCAATATGGGATCTAAATATTAATTCTGATGAAATGCATGAAATTGCATCTAGTTTAGGAAGCGATATAAATTTCTTTTTAGAAGGTGGTTGCCAAATGGGAATAGGTAGAGGAGAACAAGTATCTTCGATACCACCTATCGATTTAAGTAATATTTTTTTGGTTAATCCCGGGTTTGGTATTAGTAGTAAAGAAGCATATCAACTTGCTAATTACTCAAAACCGCCGCACATGGGATGGCAGAAATTATTGGAAAATCCTGATCCAACATTTTGTTTTAATGCATTGGAAGAAGGAATTTCTAATAAATACACAGAGATCAAAGAAATAATATCATATTTGAAAAACAATGGTGCACAGAATGCTATCTTATCGGGTAGCGGAGCTACAATTATTGCATTTTGTCCCGACGAAGCTACGGTAAAAGAATTTTCTAAATTCTACAGTGAAAAAAAATATTGGAATTACGTTACTAAAACCCAAAGGAGTACAAGATGAACATTACAGATGTAAAAGTTTTTATCAGAGAAAACAATCAACTAAAGGCTTTCGTAAACATTGTAATTGATGATGCTTTCATTATTCGCAATATCAAAGTAATAGAAGGTGAAAAAGGTCTATTTGTTGCAATGCCAAGTCGTCGTGTTAGCAATGGCGAATATAGAGATATCGCACATCCAATAAACACTGAAACCCGTAAGCTAGTTGAAAACATTATCATAGAGAAATATAAAGAAGCTCTTGAAAATGCTTTATCAGCCACAGATTCATCAGAATACACAGGAGAAATCTCAGAAGAAAATGTACTCTAGATTAAAAATTTTCACAGGAAATTCAAATCCTAAATTAGCACATGAAGTTGCTAAAATTGCTGGCATTCCTTTAGGCGATATAGAAGTATTTAAATTTTCGAATGATAATACTTTTGTAAAATTGAACGAGAATGTTCGTGGTGCTGATGTTTTTGTTATTCAGCCTACCTGCCGCCCAGTTAATGACAACGTCATGGAATTGTTAATTATGGTAGATGCTATTCGCCGTTCATCTGCCCAAAGAATAACTTGTGTCATGCCATATTTTGGATATGCAAGAAGTGATAAAAAAGATCAAAACGGTGTACCGATCTCAGCAAAACTTATTGCAAACCTACTTACCACAGCAGGTGCTGATAGAATTATTGCTATGGATTTACATTCTGATCAAATACAGGGCTTTTTTGATATTCCTGTTGATCATTTGTATTCAATGCCAATTTTTTCAAGATATTTCCATAACCATCTTGACCTATCTAATGCAGTGGTAGTTTCTCCTGATACCGGAGGCACAGCTAGAGCACGAGCTTTAGCACAACGATTGAAATGTGGTTTAGCTATCGGAGATAAACGCCGTAGCGGTAATGATGGAAATGCTGAAATCTTAAACATTATTGGCGATGTTAAAGGAAAAACAGCAATCTTATATGATGATATCATAGATTCCGGTGGAAGCTTAACCAAGATGGCGAAAGTTCTTCAAAAGAATGGAGCACAAAAAATTTATGCTGCATGTTGCCATGGAGTTCTTTCTTCTAAATCAATAAAAAATCTAGATAATTCGCCAATTGAAAAATTATTTATTTCAAATTCCATTCCACTTACTAAAGAAAGTGAAAAATGCGATAAAATTGTTCAGCTTTCAATTGCTGAAATGATGGCTACAGCTATAAAAAAAATACATATAGAAGAATCACTTAGCACACTTTTCCGCTAAGTTGAATTCTACGGAGGATAAAATGAACGTAAAATTAGACGCAACTAAACGCGTGACTGGAAAAAAGTCTATAAACAAACAAGCTCGTAAAGATGGATTAATTCCTGCAATTATCTATAGCTCAGGTAAAGAAGGTATTAATATTAGTATTAATCGTGCTGTTTTCATTCAAAAATACAGAAAAACAATCGGTGAATTAGCTTTTTATGATATCACTGTTGATGGTGAAACCTATACAACAATTATGAAAGATCGTCAAATTCATCCTGTTAGTCGTGAATTTATGCATATCGATTTCATGGAATTACATACAGGTCAAGAAATCACCTTAGAAATTCCAATCAATTATGTTGGAGAAGCTCCCGGAATAAAAGCTGGTGGATCACTTGATATCATTGAAAGGAAAATGGAAATTTCATGTTTACCAAAAGATATTCCTGAAGAAATCACTGTTGATTTATCTAACCTTAATCTTGGTGCAACACTTCACTTCAGTGATATTGAAATGCCTGCCAATGTGAATTCTTCATTCTCTGAAGAAACTGCTTTGGCTGTAGTTCACTCTCCATCTTCAAGTGAAGACAACGCTGAAGAAGAAGAAGAAGAAGCAGTAGCCGAATAATTATTCGATGAGATTGATTGTAGGACTGGGCAATCCTGGTAAGAAATATCAAAAAACCAGACATAATATCGGGTTTATCGTCTTAGATAATTTTTTTTCTAAGAATGATAAGCAATTTAAAAAACAAAAAAACTATGATTCTGTTGAATATAAAGGCGTAATATCAATAAAGCCTAAAACATTTATGAATCTTAGTGGAAAAGCAGTTACTGCTGTTCAAACCAAAACCAGGATAGATGAAATATTGGTAATAGTGGATGATATCTATCTTCCCATAGGAGAAATCCGATTGAGAAAATCAGGTGGATTGGCCGGGCATAATGGTTTGAAATCAATAGCAGAAGCTTTAGGAACTCGTGAATTCAAAAGAATGCGTATCGGGGTTGGTTCTCCGGATAGTAAAGAATTATCGGATTATGTTCTTTCCGAGTTCTCGTCAAATGAACTAAAAATTTTAGATCATACATTATCATTTACGTCAGAATTATTGGATAAATATATATCTGAAGATTTTGATGAAATGGTAAAATATTATAGTAAAAAGAAGAAATCCTATTCTGAGTCCATCATGCAGACTCAGGATCTTTCGGTAGAAAACTAATTAAACTACCGAGGATAAGACCAAAGGAGGAAAAATGGCAAGAAAGTATGAAAGTATGGTTGTAATCGCACCTAACATGAGTGTTGATGCAGCAAAAAAAGAGCTTGATAAAACATTAAACTTTATCAAATCTAATGGTGGTGAAGTCCTCAGTTTTGATGAACTGGGAAAGAAAAAACTAGCTTATGAAATCAAACACCTAAAAGAAGGTTATTACTATGTAATTAATTTTACATTAGATGAAAGCAAAACCCGAGAATTTGAGACAATTTACAGATTAAACGAAAATATTATTAGACATAATCTATTAGTAAAATAATTGTCTATTAAAATTAATATTCGAATAAACTAGGAGATTTCAATGGCCGGAGAACTTAAATTCCCAAGAATAAACACAATAATTCTTAGCGGGAGACTAACCAGAGATACAGAATTACGTTACACAAGTAACGGAAAAGCAGTTGCGAAATTATCTATTGCTTTTGACAAAAGCTTTCAGCGTGGAGGCGAATGGGTACAAGAATCAAGTTATATCGACGTAACCGTTTGGGAAAAAACTGCTGAAAAATGTGCTGAAGAACTTACTAAAGGAAGTCCTGTTTTGATAGAAGGTTCATTAAGAACTTATACCTACCAAGACAAGAATAATCAAAATAGGAAAGCTGTTGAAATAACTGCTTATAAAGTAAATTTCTTGGAAAAATCTCCTAAGAATAATTCAATCGAGTCTCATCCGGCAAATAATCAGGATGCACCTGAATCAATCATCACAGCAGATGATGTACCATTCTAAGATAGGAGAAAAATAATGGAAGAAAGAAAAACAAATACAGAAGTGCAAGAAAATCACTCTGAAAAAAAAGAAAATAGAAATAGACGCCCAAACAAAAAATTTGGTCGTAATAAGAAATACCAATTTAGAAAAAAAGTATGCTTCTTCTGCAAAAATGAAGATGTAGAAATTGATTATAAAGATGTTGGTTTAATGAAGAGATTTATTACTGAAAGTGGCAAAATCTCACCTCGTCGTTTTACCGGAACTTGTGCAAAACACCAAAGAAAACTTACAGCAGAAATCAAAAAAGCTCGTCAAATGGCTTTAATTAAATATACAGACAGACATTGATTTATTTAATCGAAAAGTGATCTTTTTGGCAATAACAGCTGCTATTATTGCAGCTATCTTCCCTTTTGCGGGAATGATCTTTACTATTTATTTTGGAGCAAAGTTCCAAAGTAAAATATATGTGTTTTTTAGTGCATTCATCGGAACTGCTATAGCATTGTATTTTTCTCAAATATTAGATCCTATCAGGATTTTAGATTTAATTATCGGAATAGGCTTAGTTAGTTTCGTTTTCATCAGAAGTTTTATTTCCAGTTATAATTATTTGTACAGCTTGATGAAATCGTCTTTAATTGCTATCTTCTATGCAATTATAAGACAGATTTTATTCTTTGAAACAATTAAGCAAACTGCTGAAACTGTTTTAAAAGAATACAACGCTTTCATTACAGATAATTTTTCCGGAAATTTAGAACAATCTGAAATTATGAGAACAGCAGTTGAATCTACGAAATTATTTCTCACCAAGTATTATGTCGGATTATGGTCCAGCGTAATAATACTGGCAATATTTGTAGCTGCTTTATTAATTTCTTATAGGTCAAATATTAAATGGAAAACTAAATATATACGCTTGCCTTTTGCTACCGTATATATTTTAATATTAGCCTTAATTCTATCTCTGATTCCGAATGCACAAGAATACGGATTAAACGGTTTGATAATAATTGCACCTTTTTTTCTAATTCAAGGAACAAGTATTCTTACTTATTTCTGGAGTGATTTTTTCAAGCAATCGAAATTCTTATCACTCGTATTAGTGGCGTTTTTATTGATCAACCCTTACCTAATGATATTGATTACGCTAATAGGGCTTTTCGATATCTGGTTCAATTTTCGAAAAATTAACAACGGAGGATAAAGATGAAAATCATCTTAGTAAAAGACATACAAGGGCTTGGTAACGGCGGCGATGTAGTTGAAGTGAAAAACGGCTACGCTAGAAATTACCTTTTGCCACAAAAATTGGCAATTGTAGCAAATGATTACAATTTGACCAAAATTGAAGCTTTAGCAAAAGAAGCTAAAAATGAAAGAGCTGCAATTGAAAATAAGTACAAAGCAGCAGTAGAACAATTAAAAGGAATTGAGCTTGTTTTCTCTCGTAAAGCAGATGAACATGATCATCTTTTTGGTTCAGTTTCAGAGAATGATCTTGTTGATGCATTAGCTGCTAAAGGAATAGAAGTTCATAAATCATTTATCCAATTGGATAACCATATTAAGGAAATCGGTAATTTCGATGTAAAAATTAATTTCACAAATGAAATTACTGCATCTATTAAAGTAAATGTTGAGAAGGAGTAGCACAAGGAGGCTATTTTGAAAAAAATCGTAAAAATTATTGGATGGATCGTCCTACTTTTAGTTTTCTCTTCAGTAGGATTTGCTACAGATAATCCTAAAATCGGATTCTTGGGATATTTCATCTTCTTTAGTTTAATTTTCGGTGGAACTTATTTATATATTAAGTCTCATCATCGTAAAAATGAAACTGATCCAAAAATCATTAATCTTATACATAAATCTTTAGGAATTATTATTACTCTTGTCAGTATAATATCTCCTGTAATGTTCTTCAGAAAATTTGTTAATCCAAATTTAGGAATTGGCGTGTATGCGATTATTGTTGTTATTACGATTGTACTAATAGCTCTAGGTGCTTTAGCTATTATGATTATAAATAATTCCTTAGGCAAAAAGTTATTTCTAACTATTTTAGGGTATTTGTTTATTATAGTACTTTCAATTGTTCCTGCCTTAGGAATGAGTCAATATAGCACAAGTTATGCTAATTTAGGTATCGCTTACTGGTCTGCGATTGTAACTGCTTCTTTGGCATGGTGGGGAGTTTCTCTCTTTACTAAGAAAGTATAACTTTTAGTAATTAGCTAACAATGAAATTTAATAAAGCCGGCAATGCTATTAAATCTTTGGTTTATCGCATTGCCGGTTCTCAATATCATGATTTTGTAGCTGTAGCTTTCTGCTGGAATAATATTTTAGGGAATTTGTTAAGTGAACGCACAAAATTAATCAAAATCGAGAACCAAACATTATTTGTTGCCGTAAGCAATAATATCTGGATGCAAGAATTATTATTAAACAAACAGGAATTGCTTGAGAAAATCCGCAAATCGAGCGGCGTAAAATTAGAAAATATCGTATTTTTCTTAGAAGATGATTCTAAAGAAAGAAAACCAAATTATTTAAAAAGGAAGCGAAAACATGGTTAAAATAGCCCCATCATTATTAGCATCGGATTTTACCAAAATCGCTGAGGAAATAAAAAAAATTGAAAAAGCAGGTGCAGATATTTTACATCTGGATGTTATGGATGGACACTTTGTACCAAATCTAACTTTCGGTTTACCTATCATTTCCCAAATAAAAAAAATCTGTTCTATTCCATTAGATGTTCATCTTATGGTCACAAATCCTGAAGATTACTTAGAAGATCTTTGTGGAATCGGAGTAGAATATATATCTATTCATCAAGAAACCGTCTTTCACTTACATCGCCAAATTACGGTCATTAAATCAGGAAAATCAAAAGCAGGGATTGCTTTAAATCCTGCTACAAACGTTGAAACAATTTTCCCAATTTTAGAATATTTGGATTTTGTTTTATTAATGAGCGTTAATCCCGGTTATGGAGGACAAAAATTTTTACCTTTGGTTTTTGATAAAATTTCTAAGATAAAAAAATATGCAAATGAGCATAATATTAAGATTGAGATAGAGATAGATGGTGGAGTAAATAATCAGAATGCTCCACAACTTATAAAAGCCGGTGCTACAATGTTAGTTGCAGGTTCTTATGTTTTTAAAAATGCGGATTATAAAAAACAAATAAAAAGTTTAAGATAGGAAAGAATTATGTTTAATAATTTATCAGATAAATTTGATGGAATTTTCAAGAAATTAAAAGGACACGGCAAACTTACTGAGCAAAATATCGAAGAATCGATGCGCGAAGTGAAAAGAGCTCTATTGGAAGCAGATGTAAATTTCAAGATCGTTAAGAATTTTACAAAAGAAGTTACCAAACGAGCTGTTGGACAAGAAGTAATGAAAAGTCTTACTCCCGGTAATCAGGTAGTAAAGATAGTTCATGAGCAACTTATCCAACTTATGGGGTCAAATAGTTTTGATGTAAAATTCCATGATAATAAACAAAATAGAATTATGTTGGTTGGTTTACAAGGTTCCGGTAAAACAACCACATGTTCAAAACTGGCAGTTAAATATCGTAATAATAAAATATCTCCTGCAATGGTTGCTTGCGATGTTTATAGACCTGCCGCTGTTCATCAATTGCAATTTTTAGGTAAACAGCTGAAGATACCCGTTTACGCTGAACCAAAATCTAAAAATGTGATTAAAATTGCTAAAAAAGCAATTAAAGAAGCAACTAAGGCTGAAAATAATTTGTTGATTTTCGATACTGCCGGACGTTTGCATATTGATGAAAAATTGATGAAAGAACTTAGGAACCTGAAGAAATTAATTCAACCTGATTACATTTTCTTTGTAGCAGATGCTATGACCGGTCAAGATGCTGTAAATGTAGCAAAAGAGTTTAATGATCAATTGGAATTCGATGGTGTAATTCTTACTAAGATGGATAGTGATGCACGTGGTGGTGCTGCTTTATCTATTAAGGCAGTTACAGGAAAACCTGTAGTTTATATTGGGTCTGGAGAAAAAACTTCCGATCTTGATGTATTCCATCCAAAACGTATGGCAGATAGAATCTTGGGAATGGGCGATGTTCTTAGTTTAATCGAAAAAGCTGAACAAGCAATAGATTTGGAACAAGCTGAAGAATTAGCAATGAAGATGAAGAAAAATCAATTCACCTTCACAGATTTCTTAAACCAATTACAGCAAATAAAAAAAATGGGACCATTGGACCAAATTCTTGGTATGATGCCCGGAATGAATAGCAAAGCTATGAAAAACATGAAAGTAGATGATAAAGATCTAAAACATATAGAGGCTATTATCTACTCCATGACACCTCGTGAAAGAGAAAGACCAATACTAATTAATGGTAGTAGAAGAGCTCGAATTGCAGCAGGAAGTGGCACAACTGTTCAAGAGGTAAATAGATTGCTAAAACAATTTGATCAGATGAAAAAAATGATGAAGAAATTTAATAATCCCAAGTTTATGAAAGGAATGAAATTACCTATCTAAAATTAGCTTGACGAGAAAACGTGATTGAAAGAATTAATTCTTTTATTAAAAATATAATAATTGAAAAGTTATAAGGAGTTGAAATGGTAAGGCTTAGGCTTAAAAGAATGGGAAAGATTAATTCTCCCTTTTACAGAATTGTAGCAGTTGATCAACGTAGAAAAAGAGATGGAGCTTATATTGAAGCTCTTGGTCATTATAACCCTACTACAGAACCGGCAGAGATCAAGGTTGATATTGAAAATTCAATCAAATGGTTAAACAAAGGTGCACAACCTACAGACACAGTAAAATCTCTCTTCAAAAAAGCAGGTGTGTTAGAAAGATGGCACAACGAAAAAATTGAAGCGAAAAAGGAAGCTGCTGCAGAAAAGTCAGAATAATAACAAAGGAGTTCAACAATGAAAGAACTTGTAGAATTTATTGTGAAAGCACTTGTAGATGATCCTAGTGCTATTGAAGTAACTGAAGTAGCAGGTGACAAAGTAACAATATTCGAACTTAGAGCAGCCAAAGAAGATATCGGTAAAGTGATAGGAAAACGCGGTCGTACAGCCAGCGCTATTCGCACTATTCTCAGCGCAGTTTCTGCAAGAGAAGGTAAACGAACCGTACTTGAAATTATCGAATAAATGGAATTTTCTGATTTAGTAAAAATCGGGACTCTGGGCAGTGCAATTGATCGAGACGGGATGATTCGCTTTAAGCTTCTTCCTGAATATCTCGATCTACCACTGACAGATCTTTTTTTGATCTTTAAAAACAATAAAGTGAGATATGTAAGTGTTATCAAAGAAGATGAAACTCATGGAATGCGTTTGCTTCTTGATGATACTGAAATAATGACTGAGGCAGCAGAGGAAAAAGGCGTAATTATTGCCCTACCATCCAATGAGCTTGCAGAACTACAACAAAATAATGGAGTTGTGAGCTACATCGATTACAACATCGTTTTTTCTGATGAATTTATCGGGAAAATTATCGATGAATATGATAATGGAGCTCAAAATATTATTACTATTTCCAATGGTGATAAAGAATTTATGATTCCTCTCGTAGAAAAATATGTACAGGAGATTAATCACGATATTAAGCAAATTATTGTTCAAAATATCGAGGAACTTAGAAATTTATGAAAATAGATATTCTTACATTATTCCCTGGCATGTTTGAAAACTTTCTTAACGAAAGTATGGTTGGAATAGCGATAAATAAAAAAGCTCTTGAAGTAAATTTAACTGATATCAGAGATTTTGCTACTGATAAGCATAACACTACAGATGATTATCCTTATGGTGGTGGTGCAGGCATGGTAATGAAGCCTGAACCCTTGTATGGTGCAATAAAATCTGTATTAGATGATAACATCCCTGTAATCTATTTTACTCCTCAAGGAAAGCTTCTTACACAAGAAATTGTGCAGAAATATAGCAAACTTGAGAAATTTGTTATTGTCTGTGGTCATTATAAAGAAATTGATCAGAGAATTAGAGACAGTTTAGTAACTGAAGAATTATCGATTGGTGATTATGTATTATCGGGTGGAGAAATACCGGCTATGGTAATGGTTGATGCAGTAGCAAGATTATTACCCGGTGTATTAGGCGATATTGAATCAGCTTTAAGCGATTCACATCAAGATACACTTTTGGGCTGTCCCCATTACACAAGACCGGCTATCTTCATTGATATGA
>Ga0256842_1001424_pt1 | contig 19147 bp, 23 predicted proteins | sample 4559240metaG_FD_185973 | JGI IMG/M metagenome (GOLD analysis project Ga0256842, IMG submission 185973) | Hydrothermal vent microbial communities from Guaymas Basin, Mexico - 4559-240 | ecosystem: Environmental > Aquatic > Marine > Hydrothermal vents | place: Mexico: Guaymas Basin | collected...
GCGGCCTCCTTGGCGCACTCGAGATCGGTAACCTCAACTATCGGGTGGGACTTTCCGTCGTCCCCCATCTCGAAGACATCCGGGCAGAGGCTTGCACAAACCCCACATCCAATGCAGGCGTCCTGGTCAACGGTAACTTTCCATGCCATGGCAACATCACCGGTTTTAGGTGGAGTCCGACGAATATAAACTTTTCGTCCCTAAACCAGTGGTTTAAAACAAGAACCTGCGGAAATGGAGATGAAATATGGACTAAAAAGACAGGGCGGGTCAGTAAAGACCCAGCTTTTTCTTGTACTCTGGGCTTATTCTGTCGGGTGTCCAAGGCGGGTCAAATGTCAGCTCTATCTCAGCGTCCTTAACACCGGGGATTTCGAGGATCTTGTCCTCAACGGCCCTGAGAATCCACATCGTTAGCGGACAGCCGGGGGTAGTCATAGTCATCTTGACGTAAACCGTCTTATCGGGCCTTACCTTCACCTCGTATATGAGGCCGAGGTTGACGACGTCAATTCCAATCTCGGGATCAATGACCTCTTTGAGCTTATCGAGAACCATCTCCTCGGTTATCTCAACGTTCTCGACTTCCTCTTTCGTTACCATAACCACCACCTGAGCGAAGTTCAGGACGACAAATTTAAACCTTTTGGGCCAGAAGTGAGTAATTACCTAGATAGGATGTCAAGTATCAGCGCCTCCGCTATTTCAGGAGTTATTGCCCTGGCCCTGAGCTCACGGAGGACGCGCTGTATTGCAAAGCGCTTGACGCTCGGTGCCTTCCTGAACGTCTCCCACAGGAAGGGACAGCCGAACTTGAAGTCGTACTTCCCGCCGATTAGCTCGATTATCTCAGCTTTATCGAGGGCAAGGAAAGCGGGGAGGTTCAGGACTACCAGATTACCTTTTTTATAAATCGAAATAAGGCCCGAACTTAGTAAGTCACCGCTTGCGACTATTTTTATCTCATTCTCCCTCGCGTAGTCTTCAACGGCCTTCATGATCATTGAGTGACAGCGGCCGCATATCGGAGCGCCCTTCTTCATTTGCTCAGTTATCGCCTCAAGGTATCCAGGAACTTCCACTAAAACTGCACCGTAATCTTTGGCTTTCTCAATAACACTCTCGCTCATCTGGGGGAGCTTTGCCATAACCGGGACAACATCGAAGCCCGCCCATCTGAGGATTTTTAACGAGGCAGTGCTATCGGAACCAGCCGAGAAGGCGAGGGCAATCTTGACGTCTATGGGCGAGCGCTCAAACCCCTTTCCATGGAGACGGTATTCTACCAAAGCCTTCAGGCGGGAATAGGCTTCCTCTCCGATTTCTTCCCTAACCCGCTCAAGGGCCTCAAGGTTGTACTCAAGGCGGTAGCGCTTGACGAAGTCGTCCCCAACTGGGCCAATCATCAAAGTGGCGTAGAGTGGCAGCTTATTAAATTTGCCGCCTGGGAAAACCTTAAAAGAGGCCCACCCTACCCCGTTTACGAACAAAAATCCTTCTGGAGGGATTCGAGATGAGGAAGATAGTGGAAAGAACCAAGGAAAAGACGAGCATTCCCGTTTACGAGAGGACGATCGAGAACGTTCTTTCAGCGATTCAGACAAGCGGAGATGTCTGGCGCATCGTTGACCTCAGTGAGGAGCCGCTCCCGCTCGTGGTCGCTGTCATTACGGCTCTCAACGAGCTCGGCTACGTGACCTTTGACGGTCCGAACGTCGTTCTCACCGAAAGCGGAAAGAAGTTAGTGGAAAAGTATGGAATCGGGCCGAGGAGAGACTACACCTGCTCCCACTGCCAAGGCAAGACCGTCGAGCTCTCAGCCTTCAGAGACCTCCTTGAGGAGTTCAAGGAGATAGTTAAGGACAGGCCCCAGCCGAAGCACGACTTCGATCAAGCTTACGTTACCCCAGAGACCACCGTGGCAAGAGTAGCGCTCATGCACACTAGGGGAGACCTTGAAAACAAGGAGGTCTTCGTCCTGGGCGACGACGACCTCACCAGCATAGCTCTAATGCTCAGCGGCCTTCCGAAGAGGATTGCCGTCCTAGACATAGACGAGCGCCTCGTGAAGTTCATCGAGAAGACCGCAGACGAGCTCGGTTATGAGAACATCGAGATGTTCACCTTCGACCTCCGCGAGCCTCTTCCTGATTACGCGCTCCACAAGTTCGACACCTTCATAACCGACCCCCCTGAGACGATCGAGGCTATAAGGGCATTCGTTGGCAGGGGCATAGCGACCCTCAAGGGACCGGGCTGCGCCGGCTACTTCGGCATAACGAGGCGCGAGAGCTCGCTCAACAAGTGGCGCGAGATTCAGAGGCTGCTCCTCAACGAGTTTGGCGTCGTCATAACCGACATCATAAGGAACTTCAACGAGTACGTCAACTGGGGCTACGAGGAAGAAACGCGCGCTTGGAGACTCCTCCCGGTCAAGGTCAAGCCGTCCTACAACTGGTACAAGAGTTACATGTTTAGAATTCAGACGCTTGAGGGTTCAAGGGGCTTCGAGGACAGGATTACCGTTGGGGATGAGCTCTACAACGACGAAGAGGCCTCTACCACATAAAGTTGACTCGCACAAGCAGCCATGAAGAGGGAACAAACGATCCTCCAAGGACGCCGGGAGAAAGCGGGAAAACTAAAAAAGCTCCGGGTTAAGCGAAAGAATATCATCATCCTAGCAGTAGCTATGTTTATAGCCAATATGGCCTTTGGAATGGCCTTCCCTTACCTGAGCGTCTATATGAGCCTTCTTGGTGCTAGCATGTTCATGGTAGGCTTCCTGAGCGTTGCCTTCAACCTCACATCAACGGTCTTCCAGTACCCATTTGGCTGGCTCTCCGACTCAACTGGTAACAGAAGGGGATTCATAGCTTTTGGTCTGGCTTCGATGGGCCTCTTTTACGCGGCTATGGCATTCGTTTGCTCTGCGACGGGCGTTTTAATTTTAAGAACCCTTCAGGGGGTTTTCGGCTCTGCAATGACTCCAGCGCACTCCGCGTTAATTTCAGAACTTTCCACGAGGGCAGGTTCCATATTCGGCCTCTTCAACTCCATCGAGAACGCCGGCTATATGGTAGGCAATTTCCTCGGCTCGGTCATAGTCAAGTGCGTCGGCATCAGGAAGCTGTTCATAATCTCTGGAATTCTACTCTTCATTTCTGCTGGGATAGTGCTCCTGATCCACGAGCGCCCAACCGGAAGGCGCTCCATCCTTGGGATGATACTCGTCCAGGAGGGAAGGGAGAGCTGGTGGGCTACGGTTAAAGGCTCGACCTTCAAGAAGCTCATGCGCGGGCACCTGGGACTGTTCTACGTGACGGTCTTCCTCGTCATGATAGCGAGCGGGCAGTTTTACAGCGTCTCCTCGGTCTACTTTGAGGAAACCTTCGGCGAGTGGAGCGTTGGCGTTATCTTCGGCATCGAGAGCCTCGCAGCAGCTCTGACCGGCTACTTCCTCGGAAAGATGATAGACCGATACGGAGCCAAGAGGTTCTATCTCCTTGCCATAGCGGGCTATGGTTTGGTGTTCCTGCTTTACGCGCTCGTTAGAAACGTCTGGCTCGTGTTTGGTGTTGCTTTCCTCTCCGGTGTCAAGTGGATACTCACTGTAAACTCAACGTCCGCCTACGTCGCTCAAAACGTCGGGATAAGCGAGAGAGCTCAGGGAATGGGCCTGTTGAACGCCATGATGAGCTTAGGCTGGGTGGTTGGACCGCTCATCGGCGGCTATCTTTCGGGAAGAAGTTTTACATTAAACTTCCTCAGCACGCTGATACCTCTTGGGCTGGCCTTCGTCTTAGCGCTTAGACTACCAGGGTGATGCATTCCGGGGGAACTCTCTCAACTATTCTCACGTTCTTTCCAGCCTTGTAGATTTTCAGTCCTTTCTTTCTGAGGCAGTCCGCGTCTATAATCAAAAGCACAACGTCCTTTCCATGTCTCCTGCCAGTTTCTATAGCCTCGCTCCTGCTCGTGCTCAGGTGGACGAACTGTCGCTTCATCGGTTTCAAACCTTCGCGCATGATACTCTCAAGGTTCCTCCTTGGAGTTCCATGGTAGAGAATCCTCGATTCAGTGTCCTCCTCGTGATCCAGGCTCACGGGAAAGCTATGGCCGTAACAAGCGCGGATTTTTCCGTCCCTTATCTCGTAGCGACCCTTGGAGTCCTTCTCCACGATTTCCCTTACGAACTCCTCTGTAACATCAGGATAAACCGTCCGAAGGGCCTTTACGAGTTCGTCAAGCGGGACAAAGCCCCTGGCATCTGGTTTAAGTCCAAACTCCTCTGGAGAGTGGCGTAGGATATAGGCCATAAGCTTGCTGACCTTAGTTCTTGAGGGCATGGAGAAAAGTTGGAAAGAGAGATAAAAACCCTATTGGTGAGCCGCTCAGTGGAGCTTCCTGAGGGCCATCTCAGCGGCCACACATATCGGGTCTATCGTCGGGCTCAAGGGTGGGGCATAGGCTGTCTCAAGGTAGACAATGTCCTCAACGGTAGCGCCCTTCTGAGCAAGAGCTGAGAGGGTCATTATCCTGCCCCAAACCTTTTCTCCGCCGACTATCTGGGCACCGATGAGCTTTCTGTCGGATTTTCTAAAGATAACCTTAACCGTTATCGGCTTTCCTCCCAGATAATATTCGGGCTTGGTGGAGCCCCTAAACTTGCCGACCGCTATTTCAATGCCCTCTTTCTTTGCGCGCTCCTCGGTTATTCCGAAGGCGCCTATCTCAAGGCCAAACAGCTTGGCTATGGTGGTGTTGAAGACCGGCCTAAAGGAGATGTCCTTTCCGGCTATGTGCTCAGCGGCAACCTTCGCCATCCTCACAGCCGAAGTTCCGAGCTGGCTGAGCGTCCTCTCGCCGGTTACTGCATCGATTACCTCCGCACAGTCGCCTATCGCATAAATGTCCGGGTCGCTCGTCTGGAGGTGATCGTTCACAACTATACCACGGTTGACCTCAAGGCCGGCATTTTTAGCGAGGTCAGTGTTTGCCCTCACACCCGCCGCCACGAGGACAAGGTCGGCCTCAACCTCCTCATCGCCGATTTTGACAGCCTTAACGGGGCTTCCAATTATCTCGCCCACGCCGACTCCAAAGCGGAAAGAAACCCCATGTTTCTCCATCTCCTCCTGGACTAGCTTTGCCATGTCCTTATCGAGCATCGTCGGCATGAGCCTCTCCATCAGCTCGACGACCAGGACTTCCATGCCAAGTTTGGCAAAAGCTTCAGCCCCCTCAAGGCCTACCAACCCGGCGCCAATGACAACAGCTTTTTTCGGCTTCCTCTCGGCGATGTAAGCTTTAATCCTGCGAACGTCGTCGAGGGTCTTGAGCGTGAAGACACCCTCGTTCTCAACCCCCTTTATCGGCGGGATGAAGGCCCTTGAACCAACGGCAAGAACGAGCTTGTCGTAAGGAACTTCGCCCCTGTCTGTTATGACAACCTTCCTCTCGCGATCTATCGCTTTGGCCTCGGTGTTTAGCATGAGATTAATCCTCTGCCGCTCATAGAACTCGTTCGGGAAGAGGATAACGTCTTCGGGCTTCTCTATCGTTCCACTGATGACGTGCGGCAGGGCACAGGGAGAATACTGCATGGTCGGCTCCTTGCCGATAACTGTTATTTCAGCCTTTCTGTCAAGCTTCCTCATGAACAAGGCAAAGTTGCTTCCTGCCGTGCCTGAGCCAATAACAACTATCCTCATTATCGCCACCATGATAATTTTGAGTTTGAAGTTTGGTTATGAAAAAAATTAAGAAACAGATTTTTGTTTACTCCTTGAGGAACTCTTTCGCTATTTCATATGCCTTTGTGGCATACATTAAGGCCGGCCCTCCGCCCATCACCACGGCAACTTTTAATGCATCGAGAATTTCTTCTTTTGTTGCCCCAGCTTTAACAGCGGCTTCACAGTGCCAGAGAATGCAAGGCTCACAACGCACAACCACTGCTATTGCCAAGGATATAAGCTCTTTTGTTTTTGTATCAAGGGCCTTTGGTTCTTCGGCGGCAGAGACATATTTCAGGAACTTAGATAGCTCCGGTGCAGAACCGACAAGTTCCTCAGTTTTTTTCTTTACTTCTTCCAAAGTGGACTTCCAGCTTTTTTCAGCATCCATAGAGCATCACCGTGTATATTTACGCGCTATGGACTTTATAAAAGTTTTTTAATGATTACAGACATCGGAAGATTCGAAAAATAACTACTGTTCGTGCAGTATTCAGCTAGTGAACCTGCCAAAAGCCGCTCAACAATGGGGTCTTAAGCCTAACAACAATCCATAAAAAACGGAAAAGTAATAATGGAGATTAATCTTCCGGTTCAACTACAGTCCCACTATGCTTTCCCCTGACGACGTCGAACAGATGATAGGCGTCCTCTTTGCCCACGATGTACGTTCTAATCTTTCCGCGCTGGATGAACTTCGCCGCTAAGGCGTCAACGACACTGCTTCCCCCCGCTTTGCTCTCGGCTTCCATCGCAATCTCGACGAGCTGTTCTGGAGTTATTCTGTCGAGTTTCTTTGCGTTCGGGTTCTTCTTCGGATCCGAGTCGTAGACGCCGTCCACGTTGGTGACCACGACGAGAAGGTCTGCCTGCAGATACTCCGCCAGAAGTGCCGCCACCGCATCGGTCGTATGGCCAGGATGCGTTCCGCCCATTATCGGTATCTTCTTGAGCTGGATTACCTCCCAGGCCTTGCGGAAGTCCTGAATCACGAAGGGATAAGCCTTTTCGCCGAGGGCAGCGATGAGGAGCATTGCGTTGGCCCTCGTTATGTGTATCCCAATGTAATCCTTGAAGGTCTCGTTGGGGGTGAACGTCTTCGCAGCCTGGATGTACTTGCGCGCGACCTTTCCACCGCCGACGACAACCGCTACCTCGTGGTCCTCGCTTATTTTGATGAGCTCGTACGCTATTGCCTTGATGAAATCAACGTCCGGGTCTTCAGGGACAAGAACAGAGCCGCCTATGTCAAAGACGATCCTCATGATGACCCTCACGGTGCTAATCAGAGCCCCTTTATAACCTTTTCTTGCCGCAGTAGTGTTAAAAAGGAGATCAGCCAATCTGAAAGGCCGAGCCCCTCAGCTTACCACCTGAGTCCAACGGCCCCTATTATAGGCCCACAAAGCGTTTAGCCCTGGCTGGAGCCCTTTCTCTTCCGAGCCCTATAAAGAGTTGCCCCCGCTACAACACCAAAGCTGAGCACCAAAACAGAATTCTTTCTTGGAGGGATATTGTGTTTTCACCGTTACCTCTTCGCTTAAAACTTCAGCTTTGGAGTTTCTAACTTCGGTGTTTGGGACACTTTCCAGAGCAATTGAAGTTTCGACTTGAGCATTGCTATCCTTTACTTGAGCGTTTGAATCTTTGCTAGAGAACCCAAAACTCGACTTAAACCACGAAAAGCCACTTCCTCCCACAGGAAGCCTGAGGATCCACGCGTCACCACGACCGGCGCCGAAGCTCATGGTCCAGCCCGCGACAATAACGCCTCCCTCGGGTGCGATGGAAACTGCATAGGCCCCATCACTGCCAGATCCCCCGAAAGTCTTCTGCCATTTTACGTTACCATTGGCATCAAGCCTGAGAACCCAAACGTCAGAAGGAGCCGGCACCGAAGCTATCAGTGCCCCCAGCAATGATAAGGTCTCCGTTTGGAGCAACGAGGACAGCATTGGCAATGTCCCCATATTCGCCACCGTAACTCTTCACCCATCCGGAGCCGCTTCCGGCATTAACCATCGGGAGAGCCAGCAAGGAGATGAGAAGTGCAATTATGAACGGTGGGGCCCTCTTCATAATACCACCCGCATTACTACAACATCTTAAATTAAAACTTATAAGAGGTTTTCGATATCCAGCCTACCAAAGCTTTATATATTGGACAGTGGATAATGTAGCTGGCGGCGGGCTAGGCCGGGGGGTTCGGCGTCCCCTGTAACCGGAAACCGTCGATATGCCGGGGCCGAAGCCCGGGGGGCGGTTCCCAAAGCCGTCCCCGGAAGCCGGGGCACAACGGTGATCCCTCGTCCCGGGGGGCCGGCGGTGGGCGAGGTCCGGCTGGAGGGCCGGGCTAACGCCCTTTGCCCGCCGAACCCCGCCAGGCCCGGAAGGGAGCAGCGGTAGGCGGGACGTCCGGCGCTCCCGGGGGAGCGGGGGTGAGCGAGCCCCGGTGGAAGGGGGCGGCGGAGGGTTCCCACCTCCGGGCGCGCCCGCCGCCACTAAACTTTTTGACAAAAACCTTAATAGCAAGTTGTTTTTCTTGCCTTTGAGGTGTCAAGATGGTGAGCCTTGAAGTCGAGCTCTTCGGGATACGCTTCGAGAACCCGCTTATTCTCGCCTCGGGAATCAACGACAAGGTTCCGGAGCAGTGGATACGCGCCCACGAGGAAGGGGCTGGCGGTGTCGTTACAAAATCAATAGGAATCGAGCCGAGAAAAGGTTATGACAACCCCACCATCGTTGAGCTCCCCTACGGCCTGATAAACGCGATGGGCCTGCCGAACCCGGGCTGGAAGGGCTTTCTTGAGATGGTAGAAGGTTACACCTTCGACTTTCCGCTGATAGTCTCAATCTTCGGCGGAACGCCCGAAGAGTTCGCATTTCTCGCCGAGAAGCTGAGCGACGTTGCCGATGCCTTTGAGCTCAATCTCAGCTGCCCTCACGCAAAGGGCTACGGCATGGAAATAGGTCAAAAGCCTGAGAACGTCTATGAAGTCGTGAAAGCCGTCAAGGACGCCACCGACAAACCGGTAATCGCGAAGCTGACGCCTAACATAGATGACATAACGAAGCTCGGCCTGGCGGCAGAAAAAGCTGGAGCGGAGGGTGTTTCGGCCATAAACACGCTGAAGGCCATAGCGATAGACGTCTACGCGAGGAGGCCAATCTTGAGCAATAAGGTTGGAGGCTACTCCGGCCCAGGTGTGAAGCCTGTCGCCCTAAGGGCGGTTTACGACCTTGCAAGGGCTCTTGACATCCCTGTCATAGGCGTAGGTGGTATAAACACGTGGCAGGACGCTGTGGAGTTCCTTTTGGCTGGGGCCTCGGCACTGCAGATCGGCACAGCCCTCTCGCTCCGCGGGTGGAAGGTCTTCAGGGAGATAAACGAGGGAATAGAGAGGTATCTCGAGGAGGAGGGGTTTGGGAGCGTGAGAGAAATAGTAGGATTAGCGCTGGAGTAAGGCATTTATAGTAGAAAATGCTACTATACTATGGTGAACTACTGTGCCAATAACCAAGGTCACCCGGAACTACCAGATAACGATTCCCGCCGAGATTAGAAAGGCCCTCGGGATAAAGGAGGGTGAATACCTAACAGTCGAGCTGAGGGGAGACGAGATAGTCATAAGGAAGGCCGAGGTAGAGTGGCCAATCCTTGATCTTGGCAGGGACTTTACACCGGAGGAAATTGAGAAGAACACTGAAAGGATTCTCAGGGAGGCCTCCAAATGGAAAGAGTAGCTGTCGTGGACACGAACGTGCTCCTCTACTCAATCAACAGAAGCTCTGAGAAGTACGTAGAAGCAAGGAACCTCATACATTCCCTCGACAGAATCGTCCTGCCGGTGGTTGTGGTGTACGAGTTTGTATGGAATCTTGCAGTAGCAGGTGTCGCTCCCAGAGAAGCCGAAAAAACACTATCAAAAATCCTCCTAAACGAAAGGGTGGTGCTCGCGGACGACAGAAAATACTTGCTTCCGGCATTTGAACTCTTTGAGAACCTCGGTCTCAAGCACTACAACGATTCCATAATCCTCGGGATAGCTAAAGAGAGGGGAACCCTCGCGAGCTACGACAAAAAGCTTAGAAAGCGTGCGAAAAAACTGGGGATCAAACTGCTTCCTGAGGTGATCCAATGAAGCGCGCTGTTGTGTTGTTCTCCGGTGGGCTCGACAGCACGGCCTGCCTCTACTGGGCGAAGAAGAACTACGACGAGGTAATAATGCTCACCGCTAACTACGGGAGCAACGAAGAGAGGGTTATGAACAGAGTTGCGGAGTTCTTCTCAAAGGAGCTGAACGTCCCGCTGAAGATTGTGAGGCTTGACTTCCTTGAGGAGTTCTCGAAGCTGAGGGGAACTACTCTCGTTGGTGGGGAGACCCCGAGGGTGAGCGCTGGGGAGCTTGAGGACGAGAAAGTCGCACAGGAAACCGCAAAGAGCGTCTGGGTTCCTGCTAGGAACCTCGTCCTGATAAGCGTCGCCGCCTCTCTTCTAGATGCCTTCGGCGGGGGGGACATAGTCGTTGGCTTTAACGCTGAAGAAGGGGTCACCTTCCCTGACAACACCCCCGAGTTCGTTGAAAAGATGAACGAGGCCCTGAAATACGGGGCTATAACCGAGGTCAGGGTGGTCGCTCCCCTAATAAACCTCGACAAGAAGGGCATTGCGAGGCTCCTGAAGGAGCTGGGTGCAAAGTACGAGTACTCGAACTCCTGCTACATGCCGAAGGGCTTCACCGATGACGGGAAGCCTATACACTGTGGCGAGTGCGAGAGCTGTGTCAGGAGGCACCGCGGTCTCATGGAGGGAATTGGAGAAGATAAGACAGTCTACGCGGTTGAGCCGAAGATACGATAACTCCTTTTCTTCCTGTTCAATGTTAATTTATGCCTGTTAAACCATACCACCGCAAGATTTATAAATCTCCTTTTTTCCTTTATCATTGGACGTGGGGCGGTAGCTCAGCCTGGGAGAGCGCCGGACTGAAGATCCGGGTGTCGGGGGTTCAAATCCCCCTCGCCCCACCACTTTCTCTCAGTGCGGTGGTAGTCTAGCCTGGTCTAGGACACCGGCCTCCCAAGCCGGTAACCCGGGTTCAAATCCCGGCCACCGCACCATAGTATCTTCTTCCTACCGAAAACCTTTATTACCTCCAAATCATCCCCCTCTCCATGTCCAAGAGGCATGCAGTAGCCGCCATTCTGCTGTGGTCAACGGTAGCATCGGCTTTCAAGATCTCTCTTCGCTACATGGATCAATTTCAACTGCTGTTCTGGGCATTTCTGACGTCTCTCATTCTCTATGGACTCCTATACTCAAGGGAGTTCAGGCTCTCCCGCGAAAACCTGCGCTCCGCGTACCTTGGTCTCGTCCTCCTTCTTTACTACGCAGTCCTCTTTTCGGCCTATGACCTTCTTCCCGCCCAGGAGGCCCAAGCCCTAAACTACACTTGGCCCCTCGTCCTCGTTCTCCTCTCCGTTCCTATCCTTGGAGAAAAGCCCAGGGGGAGAACTCTTGCTGGCCTTCTGCTTGGGTTCTTGGGTGCACTTGTGGTGGCAACGAGAGGGAACCTCCGTGCCTTCAGCTTCTCGAACCCACTCGGCGATGCACTCGGTCTCAGTAGTGCCTTCATCTGGGCTACTTACTGGCTCCTGAACATCAAAGATAGCAGGAAGCTGGAAGAGAAGATGTTCTGGAACTTCGCTTTTGCCCTTCTGTACTCCCCTTCCACTACTAGTGGCTCTTTCAGGTTTTTCTGTGCCCCCTTAGAGGGCCTCGCTGGAGCGATCTACGTCGGTCTTTTTGAGATGGGCATCACTTACCTCCTCTGATATCGGGCGATTGAAAGCGACGTTACCTTCGCCTCAAACTTAGCTTATCTAGTCCCCCTCCTCAGTCTCTTCTTCATTTCCATGGTCGTTGGGGAGAGAATAGAACCGTTTCCTCCTGCACCTATTTTTGTTGCAGTCCCTGATTAATCAATACTAGTGAGTTCTTGTGGTGCAGGAGGTTGGCCTCAACCGTTAAGTTCACCGGAACCACCGGCTCCTCCCTCAACGGTTCACGGGCCTTCGGGCTGAACGGAAACAGCCCCAACAAGTTCAAGACAGCAACAAAATCCCTGTCTGCAGAAAACCCGCAAACAGGACACTCGAAAACCCTCCGACGCAGAGCGTCATCATTGGGTTTAATCTTAAACGCACCACAATGAGGACAAACCTGAGAAGAATACGCTGGATTCACGAAAACCAGGGGAACACCAAACTCAACCGCCTTTTCAAGAACAAACCGTTGAAACCCATTCATCCCAATATTATGAAGAGTGTTCCTCAACCTCTTCTCGTCCCTCCTTCTCTTCTCTGTAATCTTCTGATTAAAATTCTTGGGAACAGCCTCAAGAACAATCGTTGCGTTCAACTCTCTAGCAACTTCGACCAGTCTCTTCGCCAACTTCCTCTGCAAATCAATTCTCTTGTGCATCTTCCTCCGTCCAAACTTCCTGAGGAGTTCCTTCCACTTCTTCGAAGGCAGTTTCCTCTTCCAGCCAACTAAGTGTGACTCTTGAATTTTCGTTCTCACGTCAGAATAAAACATCGTCAGTCTTCCCAAATCCGTTCTAACCTGAATTAAAAACTCCTGAGTGCCGAAGGAAACGTTGTCCGCATTGTAATCCACGCTAAGAAAATTTCCAGTAACTTCTGGTTCTTCGAACTCTTTCTCGAAGACGAAATACGCGAGGATTTTCCGCTCCTCTTCAATTAATCTGAGTTTCACGCCGGCCTTAACTTTCCAGCTCTCGCTGAGGTATTTAAAGAAGAGTTTGTGGGGTTTCAGGGGGAGTTTAATTCTCCCTCTCTTTGTGGTTAATCCAATTATGAGGATTTTCCTTCCGTCCCTAAGAGTGTTGAACCGTGGAAACCTCTTGTAGTCCCACAGAACATCGTCCAGCCAGAGTGAAACGTTCCTGATTTCTGGTTTCTCTGTTCTGGCCCTTCCCTTCTTCTTCAGTTCGAGGAAACTCCTCGCCCTTGTCGTGGCATCCTGACAGACAGTGTAATAGTAATGGGTTGGTAAATCGTGTTCTTCCTTGAGTTTCTTGTAAAAGAGTTTTCTAAGTTTCAAGTAGCTCTTCACCCTGTTTTCGACAGCGTAATTCGCCAGAAACTCCAGAATCTCGGAGTATTCGTCATAAACTTCTTTTACCGCATCAAATTTTCTCCTCGTGAGTGGATAACTTTCGAGGATGATTGTTCTGATTAGTTTCACTCCTCAACCTCCCTGAGGAGTTTTTTGAATCCTTGGACGAACTTCTTGTTTTTATGACTCCTCAACCCATAGAGCCTTCCCGCGAAACTGGTTATTATTGCAATCAAGTCTTCCACGAGTTCTTCTCTCGGTGTTTTGTCCTTCTTGAAGACTGTTTCAATCCTAACGCTGTAGGCTGAAAAGAGTTCTTTGAGGTATTTGAATCCAAATCGTGTGAGCCTGTCGGGATAAGTTACGATGAGGACGTCATACTCCTTGTTTTTTTGCTAAATTGATTAGTTTTTTGAGGCCTTTTCTGTTTTCGTTCAATCCTGAGGCGATTTCCTTAACCTCATCTACGATTTGGTAGCCTTTGCTAACTGCGTATTGTTCGAGGGTTTTGAGTTGGGTTTCCAAGTCTTCTTTCTAGTCTCTTCCTGAAACTCTTGCGTAGAGGACTGCTCTGGTTGTTTCCTTCTGTTTACCGAGTAGTTTTTGGACTTCTTCTGGAATTCTGTAGTCTCGGCCTATTTTGATGGCCTTGATTTTTCCAGCGTGGATCCAGCGGATTATCGTGACTTTATTGTAATTGAGGAGTTCCGCAACCTCTGAAGGTTTGTAAAACTTGGGCATTACTGACACCTAAGTATTAGTATGCAACAAAAATATTTAAATCCTTCGAATATCACCATTTAGAGAACAGCCTTAACTCTTGTGGGTTTGGTAATGATAGTGAGCGGCATAATCTTAGGAAAACGATAAAGGAAATAGAAGAAAAGCTCACTCCTCCCTGAAGGCACCGTACTTCTTGGGGTCATAGAAGGGTGGTGTAACGGTTACTGCCTTCTTAGGCTTGCCCCTAATCTCGACCTCGATTTCAACGCCAGGTTTGGCGTACTCTTCCTTCACGAAGGCTATGCCGATTCCAATGCCGAGGAGTGGCGAAAGCGTTCCGCTGGTTACCTCGCCTATCTCAACGCCGTCCTTGTAAACCTTGTATCCTTCCCTAGGAATACCCTTCTCGACCATCTTGAAGTGCACCATCTTCCTGCCGAGGCCACGCTCCCTCTGTTTGAGGAGGGCCTCCTTGCCTATGAACTCCTTGTCCCAGAATATTGCGAACTCAAGATTGGCCTGGAGCGGGGTGACCTCGTCGATGTCGGTGCTAAGAAGCTGGAGCTCCTTGGTCTCATTTCCGTAGAGAGTGTAACCGGCCTCAAGCCTGAGGGTGTCCCTCGCTCCGAGTCCGGCCGGCTTTATGCCGTACTTCTCACCCGCTTCGAGGATCGTCTTCCAGACGTGTAAAGCTTTCTCAGGTTCGCCCCTTTTCTTTGGATCGGGGTGATAGGGGTTAGCATCTTCGAAGTAGATCTCGAAGCCGTTCTCGCCGGTGTAGCCGCTCCTTGAGAGGAGCATCTTTATCCCGTCGAGTTCGACCTCTTTAGCCTGGAACCACCAGAGGTCGTTGATGTCTACCCCGAAGAGCTCCTTCGCGAGATCCCTCGCCTTCGGGCCCTGTATCGAGAACATGGCCATGTCGTAGGTCTTGTTCTCAATCTCAAGGTCAAGCTCAGTGAACTTCTCGATTCCACGCTTTATGGCGTTGAACCAGGCATCGAGCTTCTCGAAGGCGTCGCTGTCGCAGACCATCATGTAGGTGTCCTTCCCCATGTTGAAGACAAGGGTCTCGTCCTTAACCGCTCCCCTCTCGTTGAGGACGAGGGTGTAGGTTCCGCTTATCGCGGGCGGCTTGCTTATGTCGTTAGTCGTGACGTACTGGAGGAACTCAAGGGCGTCCTTACCGCGGAAGAATATCTCGCCCATGTGTGAGACGTCGAATATTCCGACGCCGTTTCTAACCGCCAAATGCTCTTCCTTTATGCTGGAGTACCATATAGGCATCTCCCAGCCTGCAAACTCTTCAACCTTCTTGGCGTGCTCCTTATGCCAGTCGAAAAGGTGAACCCTCTTGACCATAGCAATCACCGCTCAAACTTGGACTTGAGCGTTATAACGCTTTCCAATGGCTCATCGCAACGATAATAAACATTGGAGAACATATATATACTCGGGTGATCAAAATGTTTGAGAAAATCCTCTACCCAACTGACTTTTCGGAGATCTCGCTTCACGCACTAAAGACTTGCATCCCCAAGCTCTTCGAGATGGGGGCCAAAGAATTATACCTCCTCCACGTCATAGACATAACCGTTGCAGAGCTTGAGGCCTTTGAACTGGAGGAAATCTACCGCAAGAAGCTCGAAGAGCTCGCAAGGGAGCTCAAAGAAAAGGGAATCAACGCTAAGGCCGAAGTGAGAGTAGGAATTCCCTCTCTGGAAATAGCGGAAGCGAGTGAGGAGGCGAAGGTCGACCTGATCGTAACACCGAGCGTCGGCGAGAACGTATGGAGGCAGATGTTCCTTGGGAGCACTGCCTCGAACCTCACGAGGGCGACGAAGAAGCCAGTCCTCCTGCTCAAGTACGTCAAAAAGGACGACTCCTATGAGCTGGCGGTGGACTGCTCCGAGATCTTCAGGAGACCTCTGGTTGCCCTCGACTTCTCTGAGTGCTCCATCAAAATCATCAAGACAGTTCGGAAGTTTGAGGAGCTCATAGAGAAGGGAATCCTCCTTCACTCGGTCGATTACGGAAAAATAGAGGAGCTTGAGCACAACATTGAGATTGCCAAGGAGAATCTTGAAAAGAGTGCCAAAGGAGTTAAAGCCGAGTTCGAACGCGAAGTCCTGGTAGGGACTGCAAGCCAGGCGATAATAGGGACTGCACTTGCCAAGGGGGCAACCCTCATAGTCATCGGCAAGAAGGGACGCAGTGTCCTCAAAGATCTGATACTCGGAAGCACTGCGGAGAGGGTCATGAGGGACTCAAAACCGCCGGTTCTCCTCGTCCCGTGCGAGTGACCTCAGACTGGAACGGCTTCCTCATCACTTCGGTAGCTACCCTGTTGCCATCATCGGTCGTTTCTTCCTATTTTTCCGGCCTTATAAAGCTACTCCTTTGTGCTCTCGCCCGTCATAACCGCACTCGCCACGATGTGCGCAAGCCTGAGGGGCTCGGGGATTAGGCCAGTCCTCGTCGTTGTCCTGACGACCTCAAACGCAGTTCTGGGCTCCAGCCCGAGGGCCTGGACGTAGAGCTTTCCGGGGATCATCTCAAGGAGCGGCGGGGCCTTTCTGAGAAGTTCGACCCGCTCCTCCCAGTCGGGGAAGTGCTTTCTCAGCGCGAGCTCCATAGCCTTCAGGTCGGGCCTCTTCCTTACGACTACAATAACTGGCAGGCCAGTCTCGCGGTGAAGGACCTCAAGGTCAACCACGTTGAAGCCACCGTAGGTTATCCCCTTAAGCATAATTACTCTCAGATCCTTGAAGCGGGAATTGACAACAGCATCGATAAGCTTCTCAGTAGCATCGGTGCCGTCAACTGTTATCCACCTCGATACCGCACCAACGACCTCTTTAGAGCCCTTCATGACGACGCCAAAGAGGATCGTCTTATCCCTTTCAAGCTTGGAAGAAAAGGAGAAAGTTCCGTCGTCAAACCCTACAACACGGATTTCGGGTTTAACCTTCCTGATCATCCAAACAGCACCCTCGCCATCCACTCTGAGTACTCCCTGTTGAGCTTGTCGAGGTCGATTCTGGCTATCATGGGAACCTTGTACGGGTGGAGCTCCTTCAGTGCCTCCCTGAGCTCTTTCCACTTGCTGACCTCTGTCTTGAGAATGACACCGATCTCCTTGCCCTCCTCGAGTTTTCCCTCCCGCCAGTACATTGTATCATGCTCCCTCATGTTGGCACAGACTACGAGCTTCCTCTCAAGGAGCTCCCGGACGACTTTCTTGGCGCTCTCCCAGTCAGGGAAGGTCGTGTAAACGAATATTGCCTCCATTGGACATCCCTTATATAATAGGCCGATAAAGCTTAAATTCATTGTGGGAGAAATTGAAACGGGATGGTGTATGGGCAAGGTCAGGGCACACCTAAGGATATACGGGCGGGTTCAGGGAGTCGGCTTCCGCTGGAGCATGCAGAGGGAAGCGAGAAAGCTCGGACTGGCTGGCTGGGTGAGAAACCTACCTGATGGAAGCGTCGAAGCGGTCATAGAAGGGGATGAAGAAAGGGTTGAGGCCCTGATAGGCTGGGCCCACCAGGGGCCGCCCCTAGCGAGGGTTACGCGCGTTGAAGTAAAGTGGGAAGAACCAGAGGGTCTGGAGGGCTTCAAGGTCATTGGTTAGAGAGGCGTTCCAAGAGCACCCTCTTTGGGCAGAACTTCACTTCACAGTACTCGCACACGAACTTCGTTTTGTCCTTTTCTGGTGTTCTTATTATCAGCCTCTTAAAGCCTTCGATCTCTTTAATTTTGACAAATGCTTCTACCGGTAGGGTTCCGTCTATGACTATGTAAAGTCTGCTGGGCTCCTCCCGGAGGTTCCTGCTGAAGACTTCCACCACTGGAACATTATGCTCGTGGAGGAGCTTCATAATCCTATAAAAGCCCTCCATGTATTTGTCTTTCTCCAGCTCTATCTCAAGAACCTCCCAGCCCATCAGAGGAGCGACATCAATTAAACTTGGGAGAGGGTTCAGCCTCTCAAATATGAGCCTCAGAGCGGGGTTCTTCTCGATGTATTCAATTGTGTGGTAGATGATCTTCCTGTTCACGCCGATTACCCTTGCCAGCTCGCTTATGGGGATCTCCACGTTTCTAAGGTATATCCTGCCGTTTTTAACCGAAAGGCCGTTCTCGAAGAGGAACTCAACGACCTTTCTTCTCGCGGGATAATTCTTGAAGTACTCCTCCAGTATCAGCATCATTTTTGTTCACCTCTTACTCAAACATGGGTAGAAATGGATATTTAAGTTTTTCCCCGAAAGGGTTTTATCGCCCTACCCCTACGTTACCAAAGGTGCCGTTGATGCTCGATCCATTTGGAAGAAAGGCCCGTAAAATCATTGAAGACTTCGGCGGGATCGAGGCTTTCCTAGAGAGGATTCCTAGGTATGTTGAGATAGATGAAGTTCTTGAAAGGGTTACATGGGATGAAGAGCCCCCTGCGAAAATCCTAAACGCTGAAGAGTGGCGGGACTTGATGACGTTCTACGCACTCCTTGGGGCCCTTGCACTTTCTCCTTATGGTTTTGAAATGGAGCTCGTGCGAGACAAGAACGCCGAGATATATCTGGCCAAGTTAAGAAACGCCGAAAACCTTGAGGAGACATCACTCCATGTCAAGAGGATCAGCGAAGGGGAGATCCCTGAAAAGGATCGCCTGATCCTCGAAAAGAGCAGGCACAAGGAGCTAAGCGAGGAAGACAGGAGAAAGCTCAGGATAGAGTACAAAATGTGGTTGAGGCATTTTATTCCGCTCTGGGATGACAGCCTGAAGGACGTTTACATAAGGAACAGCTGGGCCTACCTGCGTCGGGATGATCTTCTAAACCTCTGGAAAAAGGCCTTTGAACGGAACCTTGAGAGGGCAGTGAACATGCTCTACGACATCAGGGACGAACTGCCAGAATTCTACTCCGCCCTAAGAGAGAAGCTATCAGAGGTCGCGAGAGAGAAGTTCAAGGAGCGGATAGAGGCCATGGGCTCAGCGGGTGCACAGCCCCTCAGGCCAGACCTCTTTCCGCCATGTGTCAAGAAGGCCCTCGAAGGCGTCGGCAGTGGAATGAGAAATTACGCAATAACGGTTCTACTCACAAGCTTCCTGAGCTACGCCCGCATCTGTCCAAACCCCCCACGGAGGGACGTTCGGATTAAGGACTGCATTGATGACTTGAGCATCATCGAGCGGGAGATACTCCCCCTCATCATTGAGGCCGGAAACCGATGCAGGCCGCCACTCTTCGAAGACCAGCCGAATGAGATAAAGAACATCTGGTACCACCTCGGCTTCGGGTTTACGGACAAGCCAAGCCTTGAAGACAGCGGGAACTCGACCTGGTACTTCCCCCCCAACTGCGACAAGATAAGGGCAAACGCACCGGACCTCTGCAAACCGGATAGGTTCTGCAGGGGGATCAAGAACCCCCTAACGTATTACCTCCGGAGGCTTTATTACGAGAGAAAAAGAAAGGAAGGTGAGACGAGTGAGTGAGCTCTTCCGAGAGGCAACGCCGGAGGAGAGAAAGCTCTATTA
>Ga0256842_1001425_pt1:0-12500 | contig 19109 bp, 11 predicted proteins | sample 4559240metaG_FD_185973 | JGI IMG/M metagenome (GOLD analysis project Ga0256842, IMG submission 185973) | Hydrothermal vent microbial communities from Guaymas Basin, Mexico - 4559-240 | ecosystem: Environmental > Aquatic > Marine > Hydrothermal vents | place: Mexico: Guaymas Basin...
TAGCGAAGTACGTGAGTATCAGTATGGTGATCCAATAAAAGGTATTGATTGGAATGTAACCGCTCGATTTAACGCTCCTTTTGTTAAGGTGTTTGAGGAGGAGAGAGAAATGACCGTTATGCTACTTATCGACGTTTCTGCTTCAAAAATATTTGGAACACATACACAACTTAAAACAGATTTGATAACAGAAATAGCTGCAGTTTTGTCTTTCTCGGCTATTGCCAATAACGATAAAATTGGAGTGATTTTCTTCACCGATAAGGTCGAACGTTTTATTCCTCCTCAAAAAGGAAGGAAGCATATTCTTAGAATTATTCGCGATTTAATCGAGTTTAAACCAGAAAATTCGGGCACTGATATTTCAGAAGCGTTGCGTTATTATTCAAATGTAATTAAGAAGAAAAGTACAGGGTTTATTATTTCTGATTTTATTGATGATGATTTTGATACTGCAATGAAAATTGCTAATAATAAACATGATTTAATTGCTCTTAGAGTTTTTGACCAAAGAGAAAAAGAACTTCCCGATGTTGGGTTAATTCAGATTCTCGATGCAGAGTCTGGACAAAAAAAATGGATAGATACATCGAGTCATCGAGTGAGGATGGATTATGGGAATTGGTGGCAAAAGACATCCAGCGATTTGAAAAATATTTTTTCAAAAAATGGAGTCGATAATGTCAACCTAGAAACTGGGCAAGATTACGTTAGAGTATTAATTAATCTGTTTAAAAAAAGAGGATAGAAAATATTGATAATTAGGAATTAAAATGGCAAAGTTTTTTATTTATATTATATTGATATTGAGTTTTTTTACCGAAAATGTATTTGCTCAAGAGATACGCATTCAAAGTCGTTTAGATACCAATTTGATTAGAATTGGTGATCAAACAAGATTGACGGTTGATGTGCAGTATCCTAAAGATAGTTTAGTGTCTTGGCCTTTGATGCAAGATACGATTATTGATAAATTGGAAATTGTAGATATATCATTAGATACTATTTTTACACAAAAACAAATTAATCATTTTTTGGTCAATTATACTATAACATCTTTTGATAGTGGTTATTATGTAATACCCCCTCAGCTTATTATTAATAAAAACACGAACGATACTCTTGAAAGTCAAGCTTTAAGGTTTGCTGTGGCTACTTTAGTTTTAGATACAACTAAACAGAATGCTATTTTTGATATTAAAGCACCAATAGAAGCCCCTTGGACTTTGTATGAATTTTTATCGGAGAATTATCCTTATTTATTATTGGGCTTATTACTGATTGCCTTGATTATTGCTGTACTTTGGTTTATTAAAAAACAAAAAAATAGAGAACAGACTCCAGTTAAAAAATTGATTCCAAAAGAGGCCGCACATATTGTTGCTTTGCGAGAATTAGAAGATTTGAAAGAAAAGAAACTGTGGCAAAGTGATAGAGTCAAACCCTATTATGTAGAGCTGTCCAATATTGTAAGAAATTATTTGGAGAATCGATTTAGAGTTAAATCTTTGGAGCAAACCTCGCAAGAGATTTTGGATACTCTTAAACACGGAAAGATTTTGTCCGATGAACAATTGTTACAACTGAATCAAATTTTATCAACTGCGGATATGGCTAAGTTTGCTAAAGCAAAACCTTTGGCTAACGAAAATGATTTAGCATTAAAAAACGCCTTTGATTTAATAGAGAACACAAAATTAATTAGCGAAGAAGTGGAAATGATCGAAGTTGAAGAAGAGCAAATATCTAAGGTGGCTATCGATAAAGAAGAGCCTGTAAAAAAGGAAGTTGAAGAAAAAGATAAAAATATAGAGGAGGAAGAAAATGCATAATTTTGAGTTTGCAAATAAGGAGTTTTTCTACCTATTATTGCTTTTAATACCAATGATAGCTTGGTATATATGGAAACTAAAAGAGCAAGATGCGCATATTCAGTTTTCGTCATTACGTCCTTTTTCTGGACAAAAGACATCTTATAAAGTTTATTTGAAACATTTTTTGTTCGTTTTACGACTGTTGGCAATAGCTTTAATAATAACTATTTTGGCTCGACCACAATCTACCGATAAGTGGAAAAACACAACAACCGAAGGTATCGATATAGTCCTCGCTCTTGATATTTCGTCGAGTATGCTAGCACAAGATTTAAAACCAGATAGATTGAAAGCAGCAATTAGTGTTGCTAAAGATTTTATTTCGGAACGAGTAAACGATAGAATTGGTTTAGTAGTGTTTTCGGGAGAGAGTTTTACACAATGCCCGATTACAACCGATCACGATGTATTGATTAACCTTTTACAAGAAGTCAAAACAGGAATGATAGAGGATGGAACTGCTATTGGAATGGGCTTAGCCAATGCTGTAAATCGTCTTAAAGAGAGTGAAGCAAAAAGTAAAGTAATTATTTTGTTGACCGATGGAGAGAATAATAGAGGAGATATCTCCCCAGTTACAGCAGCAGAGATTGCACAAAATTTTGGAATTCGAGTTTATACCATCGGAGTAGGAACAATCGGTCAGGCCCCGTACCCTGTACAGACTTTGTTTGGAATGCAAACGCAGATGATGGATGTGAAAATTGACGAAAAAACTTTGAAAGAAATTTCTAGCATAACGGACGGAGAGTATTTTAGAGCCACTAATAATAAATCGTTAAAGAATATTTACAAGAAAATTGAGGAATTAGAAAAAACCAAGATAAATGTGAATGAATTTAGTAGTAAGAATGAAGAATACTTTTGGTTTGCAGTTGTTGCAGGATTAATATTATTACTAGAATTAGTTTTACGTAACACAGTTTTACGTTCGATAACTTAATAAAAATATAGATATGAAAATAATTTTTAAAATAAGCTTAATTTTTGGACTTAGTTTTTTGCTGTTGCAATCTTTTAGCAAGATTGAAGGGGAACCAGATATTTCTCCCATTAGTAAAAAGGAAATTAGTTCATCGGTAAATTTTGGAAATAGAGTTCATCCAATATACAAAGTGGAAAAATTTCATGAGGGAGTAGATTTAATGAGTATGGAAGGAACAGAGATTGTGTCTACTGCTTCAGGTTTGGTTGAAAAGATTCAAAAGAGTAATAAAGGCTATGGAAATATGATTACGATTAAACATAATGATATTTACACCACGCGCTATGCACATTTGAAAAGTATTGATGTAAAACAGGGCGATAAGGTAACTAAAGGTCAAATTATTGGAATCGTTGGTAATACAGGAACATCTACAGCTCCACATTTGCATTACGAGATTATTGAGAATGGTAAGAAAGTAGACCCACTTAAGTTCTTTAGTATAAAATAATTCATTTTTGAGATAAGGAAATTTAAATTTATAAAGAAAAATGATACAATTCGAAAGACCAGAAATATTGTACTTGCTGATATTAATACCAGTACTGTTGCTGTGGTTTATCATTTTGCAAAGGCAAAAAAGAAAGCGCATGCAACGATTTGGAGACGACGGTTTACTAAAGGTAATTATGCCAGAAAGCTCGAAAACGCGTCCTCGTATCAAGTTTATATTATTGAGTTTAGCATTTATTTTTTTCATTATTGGGCTATCTAATCCTCAAATTGGTTCTAAACTACAAGAAATGAAACGCAAAGGGGTCGAAATAATTATTGCTCTTGATGTTTCGAATAGTATGATGGCAGAAGATATTAAGCCAAATCGTTTGGAACGAGCCAAAAGAACGGTTTCTCAGTTGATAGATAAGCTACATGGTGATAAGGTTGGTTTGATTGTTTTCGCAGGGAAAGCTTATGTTCAGATGCCTACAACCACAGATTACAGAGCCGCAAAAATGTTTCTAAGTTCAATTTCTACAGGAATTGTACCGGTTCAAGGAACTGCAATTGGAGAAGCTATAGAATTGGGAACTCATAGTTTTACAAAAGATAACGATAAAAATAAAGTGTTGTTGGTCATTACCGATGGAGAAAACCACGAAGAAGGAGCTGTTGAATTAGCAAAAGAAGCAACACAAGAGGGGATATATACTTATACCATTGGAATGGGACTCCCACAAGGAACACCGATACCAGTATACGATAGGTACGGAAGAAAAGATTATAGAAGAGATAAAAGTGGAGAGATTGTAATGACGAAGTTGAATGAAACGACCTTGCAGCAAATAGCATCGGCTGGTGAGGGAGAATATATTCCGGCTACTCAGTTAGACAATTTGATGGATGATATACAGAAGATGGATAAGCAAGAATTTGAAAGTAAAATATATTCAGATTATGAAGATAGGTTTCAATATTTCTTTGGAATAGCATTGTTTTTCTTGCTATTAGAAATGATAATATTAAACAGAAAGAATAAATATTTGAAAAATGTAAATCTTTTTGAACATAAAATTAGTTAAGCATGAGAATATTAGTTTTAGTCATATTAAATAGCTTATTGGTTAGTCTCGCATTTGCACAAGAAAAGAAATTTATTCGTCAAGGGAATGCCTCCTACGAGACCAAAGATTATGATAATTCAGAATTAAAATATAGAAAAGCTCTAGAAAAAAAGGCGACGAGTTTCGATGCAGGATTTAATTTAGGAGATGCTTTATTTAAACAAAAGAAGTACGATGAAGCGGCTAAACAATTCGAAAATTTAACTCATTCAGAAACATCGAAAGAGAATATAGCAAAGGCCTATCATAATTTAGGGAACTGCAATATGGTAAGTAAAGATGAGCAACAACAACCTAAATTTCAAGAGGCAGTAGATGCTTATAAGAATGCTTTACGCAATAATCCGAAAGACGATGAAACAAGGTACAATCTAGCTTATGCTCAGAAAATGCTTCAAAAACAGCAGCAACAACAAAAGCAGAATAAGGATCAGAACAAAGATAATAAGGATCAGGATAAGAAAAACGATCAAAAAAATAAGGATAAGAAAGATCAAGATAAAAAGAAGCAAGACAAGAAAGATCAAAACAAAAAGGATCAGCAAGATAAAGATAAGCAAGATAAAGATAAACAGAATCAACCTCAAGATCAAAAAGATCAGCAAAAGCAACAACAGAAAAAGCAGCAGATTCCAAAAGAAAAAGCTGAGCAAATGTTAAAGGCTCTAGAAAATGATGAAAAAGATTTACAGAAGAAAATGAAGATGCAAAAAGTAAAAGGTCAGAAAGTTAAGGTTGAAAAGGATTGGTAGAGTTAATTTGTTAAATATTCAAGATGCTTGTTTAAGATGCAAAATTCATGATATTTGAAATTTTAATAAATTAAATGAAAAGGATTATATATTTTCGAAACTTAAATAGATGAAACGATATTTATTAGTCATATTATTTTTTACAGTCACCCTGTTTTCTCAGGCTCAGAAAGTTAGCTTTCTGGCTAGTAGTCAGAGGGTAGTTGCTGTGGGGGAACAATTTCGCTTAACATATAAGTTAAATAAACAAGGAAGTAACTTTCAGCCTCCTACAATGGCAGGTTTCCGTATTTTATCGGGACCTAATATGGGGAATAGTAGCAGCATTTCTATTGTTAATGGTCAGATGACCAAAGAAATCTCTCAAACTTATACATATGTTTTACAAGCTACCAAAGAAGGAAAATTAAAAATCTCGTCAGCAAAAATTGATGTAAATGGAAAAATATATAGCTCTAATTCGTTAAATATTGAAGTTGTAAAGCAGGGAAAAAAATCTAAAAATTCAAATCAAACCAACGATGGTGTAGACAGCAAAGATTTATATATTAGTATTATTCCTAATAAAAGAACAGTGTATTTGGGAGAACCGGTAGCACTTACTATTAAAGTTTATACTCGGCTAGATTTAGTAGATTTGCAAAATGCAGAATTTCCCGAATATAAAGGATTCTATTCGCAAGATATTAAAACGCCAGACCAGATTTCGCTTCAGCGGGAAAATGTGAATGGAGTGATATACAATACAGCACTTTTAGATAAAGTATTGCTTTACCCACAGCGAGCAGGGAAATTAAAAATATCACCAGCTAAAATTGATGCAATAATCCGTAAAAAAGTTCAACGCAGAGGTCGACGGAGCATGATGGATGATTTTTTTGGTGGTGGATATAAGCAATATAGAATTGCCTTAACATCGCATCCCTTAACAATTAATGTAAAAGAACTTCCTGCAAATAAACCTGCAAGTTATACTGGTGCTGTTGGTAGTTTTAAGATTGCTTCTTCGGTAGACAATACCGATGTTAAGGCCAACGATGCTTTTACTTATAAAATTAAAATATCGGGAAGCGGAAATATTAAACTTATCGAAGATCCGAAATTAGACTTACCTCATGATTTTGATGTTTGGGAACCTTCTATTTCGAATAATATCAGCAACACTTCGACCGGAAGTAGGGGCTCTAAAACATACGAATACGTTATCCAGCCAAGACATCCTGGACAATTCAAAATCCCTTCATATAAGTTTACATATTTCGATACGCAGACTAGAAAATATAAAACCATTAGTACAAAACCTTTCGATATTAATGTTGGAGAGGGGCAAGCAATGGCTAATAATACCAATGCGATTGCTTATTCTAAAGAAGATGTTGAATTGATTGGCAAAGATATTCGTTATCAGAAAATCGGAAATCTAGGATTATCACCAAAAAAAGAACCTTTCTTTGGAACTTTCGAATATTGGTTGAGCTATTTATCTGGTATTATCTTATTTATTATTGTTTTCCTTTTGAAAAGAAAACAGATTAAAGAAGCTTCGAATTCGGTTCTTATGAAAAATAGAAAGGCGAAAAAAGAAGCTATTAAAAGAATGAAATTAGCTAATGCTTATCTTAAAAAGAATGAGAACGAGCAATTTTACGAAGAAATAATTAAAGGAATACAAGGCTATTTAAGCGACAAACTTAATATTCCTTTTGCAGATTTCACTTTGGACAAGGCTCTAGAAGAACTAGAAAAAAGAGAATTACCAGAGGAGCTACGAACACAACTTAAAGACGTTATTCAGGAATGTGAATTTGCACGATTTGCTCCCTCGAAAGCGAGCAAAGATTTAAGTCAGATTTATAGTATTAGTATAAATTTGATTAGTGAATTTGAAAATAAAATAAAAAAGTAAAAAATAAACCAACACCCTTTTGAGGACAAGAAACACATAATTAGCATGAAATATTTATTAGTTAACATATTATTAATCATTGGGTTACAGAGTTTCTCGCAAAATAATCAGGCTTTGGCCGATAGTGCAGATATTTATTTTACAAATGCACAATATCAGAAATCAATTGATGCGTACCAGAAGATACTTAAGTCGGGTCAGGAGTCAGCGGCCTTATACTATAATCTGGGTAATGCGTATTATAAAATTAAGAATATTCCTTTGGCAATAACTAATTATGAGCGTGCTAAAAGGTTATCGCCTAATGACGAAGATATTAATTTTAATCTTCGTATGGCTAAAACTCAAACAGTCGATAAAGTAAAAACATTACCCGTGTTTTTCCTTAATGATTGGTATAATTCTTTGACAGGGAAGATGTCAACCAATTTATGGGCATATATTAGTGTATTTGCCTTTTTGTCATCCTTGAGTCTATTATTGTTCTACTTCTTTTCGAAATCTGTTCAAATCAAGAAGTTTACTTTTATTACAGCAGCTTTTTTATTAATGATGAGTTTAGTTTCTATGGCATCGTCTTACAATCAAAAGAAATTAAATTATGATAGAGGTTTTGCGATTATCACAAATCCTTCGGTTAATATTAAATCGTCACCAGACGAAAATAGCACCAGTTTATTTATTTTACATTCTGGGGCAAAACTTCAAGTTCTCGACCAAATACAAAATTGGTACAAAGTGAAAATTGAGAACGGTGAGACGGGCTGGATAAAATTAGAAGATGTAGAAATGGTTTAAGTTTTTTGGCTTAAGTATATATCAGCAATTTCGGTAATTGTATCATTAAAGGGTTTATAATTAAAAGCAATTGTTTTGATTAATTTTGAGTTGTCGTATTCTAGTTTTTTGTGAGCAGTTCTTGCAGATTCTTTTGTAATAAGGGGGTCTATACCCGAAATCTTACTTTTTAACCAATCCAATCTCCAGGCCAACTGTGTAAGAGCCGGACTTGCATATTTTGATGGTTTCTTAGTTTCTAGAGCATTTGCTATTTTATAAAATAAAGATTTAAAATTAACATTATTTGCCGACACAATATAATTTTGTCCAAAACAAGATTTACAATTCATAAGTTGTATCATAATTTTTGAGACATCTTTAGCATCTACAAAACCAGAAGAGCCATGCGTGTAGTATTTAATATTATTATATATTTTGTCGAATAAATTAGCTGAGCCTTTTTGCCAATCTCCTATTCCTAGAATAACGGAGGGGTTTACAATTACAGCATTTAAACCCTCTGCAATTCCTCGCCAAACTTCCATTTCGGAATAATATTTACTTGTAGAATAAGTCGAGTTATTTTTGTGTTCTTTCCAAGCTGTTGTTTCAGAAATTGCTTTATTATTAATAGAATTGCCCAAAGCAGAAATGGAACTGACGTGACAAAATTTAGTAATATTTTTATTTAAAGCAGCATTCACTAAATTCTCTGTAATTTTTTGATTGTTATATATTTGAATTCCTTTGTTCTTTCTCGAACTATTTATTTGTGCAGCACAGTGATAGATTTCAGTAATATCGGTCAAATGTTCTTCAATATTGTTCTGGTCAAATAAGTCTAGGTCTATCCAATTTATTTCAGAAAATAATTCATCTGCTTGGGCGGAGAATTGTCGAAAGATTATTTTAGTATTAACAAGTGAACTGCCAATTCGTTTACTTGCCTTAATAGATTTTCCTTGTTTTAAGAGTTCTAACATTAAGTAACTCCCAAGCATTCCACTTCCGCCTGTTACAAATACCATAATTTAAAGATTTTGATAAAAATAGATATTCTTGTGTCAATGTGTTTAATACAAAAAGACTTTTTTATAGATTTCTGGGGTTTTGTTAAAACCAATAGCCTAAACTAATAAAAAAATGATTTTGATAGGATTGTAAAGAATAATCCATAGAGATTTCAAGGGGACCGAACATACTGTTGAAACCATATTTTAAACTCATACCAGAATAAAACTGCTCAGCATCTGTAAACAATTTTTTTGTATCACGATCCAATGCAGCTATTGCAAAAGTATAAGTTATAAAATTATTCTTATAGAATTCCCATCTAGGAGAAATTTTGGCAATACACACATTATTAGAACCATGCTCCATAAATCTTAATCCGGGTAGCGAGTTGTACCATTGAATCTGATTATTTTCCATCCCTCCAATTTCATAACGGAATAGGGTTGTATCTACGCCAATAGAAGAGATACCCAAGAACCCTTCAGTAATCACTTTTATTTTAGGGCTGATAGAAAATACTTGACTACCCCTGACCCAAATATGCGTGTAAATAGTAGAATTTTTATTCCCAATTAAATCGCCTCGAGTTTTTAACTTAAATCCTTTATTTGGATAGTAAGCATCGTCCCAAGTATCAGTAATATATGCAAAAAAAGCGTTGTAATAGAAAGCGCTTTTATCTTCAATATCAGAAAACGACTGTATTGAATAAAGAGAAAACCCTGAAGCCTCACAACCTGCAACAAGTCTGTTATATTTGCCAATGTAGGAGTGAATGAATAAATCTATATAACCTCTTCTATATTTATAAGTAGAAGAAATCTTATTATTTATATAAGTATGAGTGGTAAATAAATTATAATTCATTGAGGAGCCAAAGCCGATACTAGAGCCTCTATCTGTTGTATATCGGTAACCAAAGTGAGGGCTTTGTCCTATTACGGCATTTAATTCTAATAGAGATCCATATATCATTAAGTTTCTAAATTCAGACTTTAGAAGAATATTTACACCATAAGTTTGGTCAAATCGAGCACCAATATTAAAATTATTTTCTGTTTTTTCTTTTACATTTACTGACATTACATAATTGCTATCCATGGAATGGAACTGAAGAGATACTTGATCAAAGTATTTCGAACCATATACTCGGTTAATTTTGTTTCCTAACTCTAAGTTGGAAAGCGTAACAGGAGGAGTAATATTAAGTTTTCCTGTTATTAATTTGTTGATTGATTTATTTTTTGACACATTCCTTGAGATACTCTCTATTTTAACTTTAATAATTCTTAAACTATCAGGTACGAGCTTATTATTGATTGATTTTTTCTGATAATTCCTTTGCTTAAGGATTTTCTCTATATCAGCGATATTTAGAACAGTACTTTCTTGTCCTCTTTTAATAATTTCAGTAACATCTTCAAAACCCATTGCACTAATGCCTTCTATATCAGGTCGTATATATATATCGCAAAGTGTTTTGTTTTTTTTAGAAATACGTGCGTTATAAAAACTTGAAGATTGATCTAAAATTCGCAAAATGGAATTAATTTCTTCTTTTTTATACAGGACTGCTCCAACATCAACTCCAATAATAATATCAGCCCCCATATTTTTTGCAATATCTGTAGGGAAATTATTGACTAAACCTCCGTCAACATATAGTTCATCATCAATTTCGAACGGAGAAAATACCGAAGGGATAGACATACTTGCACGAAGCGCTTCAGGTAAAATCCCTTTACTAAAAACTTTTTCTTCTCCAGTTTCAATATTGGTGGCAATACATCGAAATGGTATTTCCAGATCATCAAAATCCATAGGGTGATTATAATCTTTACAAGCAATTTCGAAAAATGTGAGGATATTTTGTCCTGTATATAAACCACTTGAAAAACTTGGTTTAACACCATCTAAAGGTAGGCTAAAAATAGAGTTTTTGTTTTTATCTCCTTGCCCAATTAATACGTTCTGTCTTTTAATTACATCATTAATTAAGTAATCCCAGTCATTATTCATTATTATTTCTTCCATCTGTTTGGGCGAATATCCAATGGCGTATAGACCACCTACTAAAGCCCCAAAACTTGTGCCTACAATATAGTCTGGCTTTATTCCTCTTTTCTCAAGCTCTTTTAATACACCAATATGAGCAATTCCTTTTGCTCCACCACCACTAAGAACTAAACCTAATTTAGGATGGTGACAGCTTGTATCCTGTGCAAAAGCAATATGGATCGATAAAATAAAACTAGTAAATATGAGAAAATATAATTTCATAAAATATAGGGCAGATATTGAAAAACAAAATTACTTATATTATTGATATGTCGAATACATTCTTTCAAAGAATGTTGTTGTATTAAACTAATGTCGCTATTTATTTAGTACCTTTGTTGGGTATGATTAGTTTGTTTAATTACAAAGAAGTTGTATCTTCACTTTTTAAAAACCAAGAAAATACTGATGTTATGAATTGTAGTATTAAAGAGTTTCCTAGCTTAAAAATAAATTTATTTTTATTGTTAATTTTAATAAGTACATTTTCTTTCTCGAAAAATTTAAGTGCGTATTTATATTTAGCACAATTTAAGTCACCTACCGAAGGCCCATATATAGAATCGTATTTGAATATCGAAGGAAAAACTGTAAAGTTCGATAAAAACGAAAATGGAGAATTTCAATCCAAATTAGAAGTCCTTTACCTTTTTAAACAAAATGGACAAATTAAGTATTACGAAAAGCATATATTAAAAAGTCCAACCATAAAAGATAGTATTATCTTCTTTCCCAATTTTACCGATGTCCAACGTATTGCGGTCGACAATGGAATTTATAATTTCGAACTAAAAATTATAGATTTAAACGACTCTGTAAATACATTTAGTTATTCAAATATTCTTACTGTAGATGTTTCTCAAGATTATCAATTCTCAGATATTGAGTTTGTAGAACAGTACAAAACAACTCAAAAAGAAAATATCTTAAGTAAAAATGGAATCGATTTGACTCCTTATGTGTCGACTTATTTTCCTGAATATAAAGATACCTTGAGTTTCTACTCCGAACTCTATGGTTCGGATGTTAGTGAAGATTTCTTATTACAATATTATATAGAAGAGGCTAGAGGACATAAAAAAGTTAATGAATACTCGCAATCCAAAAGAATTTCTTTGCAAACAGTAAAACCAATCTTTAAATCGTTTAGTATTAAAGAATTATATACGGGTAATTTTAATTTAGTGTTAAGCCTAAGAAATAAGCAAAATAAAGAAGTTTGTAGAAAAACTTTGTTTTTCCAAAGATACAATAGCAATATCGATGCCTCACGAGATACTATAAGAATCGATGGAGTGGGGTTGGCTGGAATATCAGACGTAAAAAGTATCGAACAAATGAAAGATTATATAAAGTCTCTTATTCCTATCTTAGATCAAAAAGAATTGACGAAAGCAAATAATATATTAAAAAGTAAGGACATAAATTTGATGAAAAACTTTTTTAACAACTATTGGCAGACTTCAAGCGCTAACCCCGATAAGGACTGGGAGATATACAATAAAAATGTTCAACGAGTGAATCGTTCTTACAGTTCTCAAATTAAAAAAGGCTATGAAACTGACCGTG
>Ga0256842_1001425_pt1:15000-17500 | contig 19109 bp, 11 predicted proteins | sample 4559240metaG_FD_185973 | JGI IMG/M metagenome (GOLD analysis project Ga0256842, IMG submission 185973) | Hydrothermal vent microbial communities from Guaymas Basin, Mexico - 4559-240 | ecosystem: Environmental > Aquatic > Marine > Hydrothermal vents | place: Mexico: Guaymas Basin...
TGCATGGTTGTCGTCAGCTCGTGCCGTGAGGTGTCGGGTTAAGTCCCATAACGAGCGCAACCCCTATTGTTAGTTGCTAACAGGTAATGCTGAGGACTCTAGCGAGACTGCCATCGTAAGATGAGAGGAAGGTGGGGATGACGTCAAATCAGCACGGCCCTTACGTCCAGGGCTACACACGTGTTACAATGGCCGGTACAGAGGGCAGCTACACCGCGAGGTGATGCGAATCTCCAAAGCCGGTCTCAGTTCGGATCGGAGTCTGCAACTCGACTCCGTGAAGTTGGATTCGCTAGTAATCGGATATCAGCCATGATCCGGTGAATACGTTCCCGGGCCTTGTACACACCGCCCGTCAAGCCATGGAAGCTGGGGGTGCCTGAAGTCTGTAACCGCAAGGAGCGGCCTAGGGCAAAACTGGTAACTGGGGCTAAGTCGTAACAAGGTAGCCGTACCGGAAGGTGCGGCTGGAACACCTCCTTTTTAGAGATTCAAGGATGAAGACAACCGGTCTTTTTTACTTTCTTTATTATCTTAAATATTAAATAAATAGATTGAGTGCAATCTGATATATTAGACGCAAGTTTAATAATTCAGTCCCGTAGCTCAGCTGGTTAGAGCACTACACTGATAATGTAGGGGTCGGCAGTTCAAGTCTGCCCGGGACTACTTTATCAAGAGTAGAAGAGGAGAGGCAAGTACTCTCAATCTTAATCTCATCCTATAAAGGGGGATTAGCTCAGTTGGCTAGAGCGCCTGCCTTGCACGCAGGAGGTCATCGGTTCGACTCCGATATTCTCCACAAGTCTAGGTTTAAAGACGAAAGGTGATAGAAGATTAGACATTAGTCTATGAATCTAGAATCTAGAGTTTAGTAATCTAGAATTAAGTTCTTTGACATTTTGGAAAATTGTAATAATAGCAAATTAGTAAGTAATTAAGAGCGTACGGTGAATGCCTAGGCTCTCAGAGGCGATGAAGGACGTGATAAGCTGCGATAAGCTTCGGGGAACTGCAAACGAGTTTAGATCCGAAGATTTCCGAATGGGATAACCCAGTACATTGAAGATGTATTATCTACGTAAGTAGAGGCAAACCCGGTGAACTGAAACATCTAAGTAACCGGAGGAAGAGAAAACAAATAGTGATTTCCTAAGTAGCGGCGAGCGAACGGGAAACAGCCCAAACCAATTTTGTTTCGGCAAAGTTGGGGTTGTAGGACTGCGATATATGATATAAACAGAAGTGGAATTAGTTGGAAAGCTGAGCCATAGAAAGTGAAAGTCTTGTACATGTAATGTTTATAAAGTTAGCAGTATCCTGAGTAGTGCGGGACACGTGAAACCCTGTATGAATCTGGCGGGACCATCCGCCAAGGCTAAATACTCCTGAGAGACCGATAGTGAACTAGTACCGTGAGGGAAAGGTGAAAAGTACCCTGAACAAGGGAGTGAAATAGTACCTGAAACCGTGCGCTTACAAGCGGTTGGAGCCATATTTATATGGTGACAGCGTGCCTTTTGCATAATGAGCCTACGAGTTACTCCTCACTAGCAAGCTTAAGGACTTAAGGTCCGGAGGCGAAGCGAAAGCAAGTCTGAATAGGGCGACTAAGTTAGTGGGGGTAGACGCGAAACCCGCGTGATCTATCCATGGTCAGGTTGAAGTCCCGGTAACACGGGATGGAGGACCGAACCAGTTGACGTTGAAAAGTCTTTGGATGAACTGTGGATAGGGGTGAAAGGCCAATCAAACCGGGAAATAGCTCGTACTCCCCGAAATGCATTTAGGTGCAGCCTTGCGTATGAGTGTTATAGAGGTAGAGCTACTGATAGGGCTAGGGGGCTTCACCGCCTACCAACCCCTGACAAACTCCGAATGCTATAACATGCTCCGCAGGAGTGAGGCCATGGGTGCTAAGGTCCGTGGCCAAAAGGGAAAGAACCCAGACCATCAGCTAAGGTCCCCAAATTTGTGTTAAGTTGACATAACGTAGTGCGATTGCATAGACAGCTAGGATGTTGGCTTGGAAGCAGCCATTCATTTAAAGAGTGCGTAACAGCTCACTAGTCGAGCGATTGTGCGTGGATGATAATCGGGCATAAACACAATACCGAAGCTATGGAATAGTATTTATACTATTGGTAGGGGAGCATTCTATTCAGCATAGAAGCCAGACGGCGATGTTTGGTGGAGCGGATAGAAAAGCAAATGTAGGCATAAGTAACGATAATGCGGGTGAGAAACCCGCACGCCGAAAGACTAAGGTTTCCTGATCAACGCTAATCGGATCAGGGTTAGTCGGGTCCTAAGGCAAACCCGAAAGGGGTAGTCGATGGATAATCGGTTAATATTCCGATACTTCCATTAATTGCGATGGGGTGACGAAGTAGTGAAAGATCCGCGTACTGACGGAATAGTACGTTAAAGGGTGTAGTTATTGGACTAGGTTAATAGCTTAGTTTAGATGAACCTGATAGTACCATGAGCCTTCGGGCAA
>Ga0256842_1001426_pt1 | contig 19096 bp, 18 predicted proteins | sample 4559240metaG_FD_185973 | JGI IMG/M metagenome (GOLD analysis project Ga0256842, IMG submission 185973) | Hydrothermal vent microbial communities from Guaymas Basin, Mexico - 4559-240 | ecosystem: Environmental > Aquatic > Marine > Hydrothermal vents | place: Mexico: Guaymas Basin | collected...
ACTTTCTTTAGCTCTACACTTTGACTTTCTTTACTCTTTATCTCTTTTAATACATTCTCTAAGTTTAATGTTTTTGGTTTTATCTCTTTTATTACCTCTTTTACATTTACAACTTCTACTTTCTTTAGCTCTACACTTTGACTTTCTTTACTCTTTATCTCTTTTAATACATTCTCTAAGTTTAATGTTTTTGGTTTTATCTCTTTTATTACTTCTTTTACATTTACAACTTCTACTTTCTTTAGCTCTACACTTTGACTTTCTTTACTCTTTATCTCTTTTAATACATTCTCTAATGCTACTGTTTTTGGTTTTATCTCTTTTATTACTTCTTTTACATTTACAACTTCTACTTTCTTTAGCTCTACACTTTCATTTTCTTTACTCTTTATCTCTTTTAATAAATTCTCTAAATTTAATGTTTTTGGTTTTATCTCTTTTATTACCTCTTTTACATTTACAACTTCTACTTTCTTTAGCTCTACACTTTGACTTTCTTTACTCTTTATCTCTTTTTCTGGTATTTGTTTATTTTTTATAAGAAGATTATTAGAAGAGTTTATATCTTTTAAAAGCTCTGAAAATGATATTTTAGGGGGGGTATTTAAAGTTAATAAATTTGGTTTTGAAGATGAGAATTTACTCTCTGTTAAATCTAATGTTATCATTTTATGCTCCTACTATGAATTAGTAAAGCATAAAACATTCCACTATTTAAAAATCTCCCTGTTCTATCTTTAATTCCATTTGAACTTCACACATTCCATTTTGATATGTTGTATCAACAATAATTGCATTTCTTATTAAAGCTTGAACATGTGTTCTCACTATAGACTTTTGTACAGACATATTTTTAACTGTATCTTTACCTTCTATTGTAACACCTTTTACTCTTTCTGCTAAAAGTCTATATGCATCAGCGATAGCTGCTCGTTTTGCTAATGCATAAGCTTGTTGAGCATTAGCAAAAGAGGGTGCTATACCTTGACCTGTTACAGTGATATTTAATGGTATTTCTGCTTTTAGTAAATTTTCAGATGTACCTTCAGATTCAAAATCTGAGATTGTATCCTCATCAGGAAAACCATCTTCTGCAAATGATGCACTACTAAATATAAGAAATAAAAGTAATAAATATTTCATTGTTAATCCTATTATTTAAAATATATATTTAAAGCTAAATTTATAGCCTGCTGTTGTAAAACCTATAGTATCATTCTCTTCTACAGCTTCAAAGTGTTCATATAGATAAGAGCCATTTAAATAGATACTATTAACTATACGATAATCAATACCCATCTGATAACTCATCAATTTTGCATCACTCATCGATAAAGCACTAACCTCCGAATAAAAAGAGAAATCATACACATAATATCGAAGAGCCAAATGTGGAAGAGGTACTATTAACCCTGCATTTATCCAAGAGATAGGTTTTGTTAAATCTATTTTATCCTCTATTTCAAAATTCCATTTCACTATTTTAACATTTACACCTATATCTAATTCTAAGTCACCCGTATAAAAAGGTTTTCCAAAAATAGTAAAAATAGTACCTTTTTTTACAAAGTCTTTATAAATAATTGCATTAATCATACTATAGTCTATCCTTGTAGAGATAGCCGAACTAAAATTACCATCTGCAACTGTTACAGATTTATTCAAATCACTATTCATATTTGTTGTCATATTTAGATAGCTAATAGAAATACTTGGTATATAATCTTTATGAATATCTATATCTAATGAGAAAAAAGATACTTCTGAAGTTTCATATTTATAATCATCTTCAAAATCTGAAGTTCCTTGAGTATTTTCAATTGTACCTTTTATTTCAGGTAAAAAAAGACCCACTTCCATTTTTGCACTAAATACAGATTCAGCATTCAAATATAATGGAAGTATTATAAAAAAAAGAGATAAAAATCTTACCAACATTAAACACCCATTTTATTTTTTTACTAAAGAGAATTCTAACATATCTTCCTTAATTTTTTGTATCTTATTTTCACTTGCAACTATGTAATTATAACTATGATTAAAATCATAATTACTCTCTTTTTCACAACTTTTAAGAGCTAGATAAGATGCCTCTGAACTCTTTTGGAAATTTACAATAGCATTTTTATACTCTTTCATATCAAGTTCTTTTTCTGCTGTATAATAAAATTGAACAATACTCTGTAAATCTTTTTTACAACTAGCATCAAGTAAATTTACAATAAAAACTAATCCAAAAATCATTCTTAACATAATTCTTCTCCTATTTTAACTTTTGAAGTGAACTAAATGGTGGTACTTTTTTTGATGGTAACATACCTCTATAACACTCTTTTGTAAAATAATCAAAAACAAAAAACCACTTATCTTCATACTTTAAATCATAATTAATCATTACTGCAGGTGATGCAGGTCCATAACTTGAAAGTTTTTCTATAGACTTTTTCTTAACAACATCATCAAAAATCATTGCAACTCTTGTATCATTATAGATACCTCTTCTATAATGTGAAGAGTATCTTGATTGTATGGATAGTGTTTTATTTTTGTTATAAATAGGCTTTTTATCTATTCCTGTTGCGATTAATAGAGTATATCCATCATCAATTTTATCTTGACAAAATTTATTTATAGTTGTCCCTTGAACTGTAACTATTAAATCTTTTTGAGCATAAATATAAAAACCAACATTTGGTTCTATATATTTTAAAGTTAAAATTCTTGTAGAGGCTATTTTAGATTGTAACTCTTTTTGTGGAGAGTATCCAGCCCAAGCTTTTGAAGTTTTATCATAAGCATAGATAAATTTTATATCTTTAAAATCTTTAAAACTTTCCACTATATCTATCCCATCTTTAGGAGTAGCAAAATAGTTCCAGCCTTTATTTATCTTATATCTATTATTTTTTTTAACTGATATTTTATAATTAACTTTATTATTATTAATTAAAATATAGCCATCTTCTTGACATTTTAAACTACTTATATCTAAACTATTTTTAGGGTCTGAAACATTCCAATTATTTTTTGAATAATCCCAAACGATACTATTTTTTTGTGTAACTTTATTCAAATTTTGAGAGTTTGAACCAAGTAGATGATAAGAACTACAATTAGCTTCTAAAGAGATTGCTAAAAATGTTACGAGTGTTATAATTAATTTTTTGTTCATAAAAATTCCTGTTTATAGTTTTTGTGCTGGGCGTATTGTCACGGTGGCATTAGTGTCTAATATAATTGGATCTGTATCAACTTTTCCTATTGCATCATCTGAAGTTAAAAGTGTATATGAATACACTTTATCATCAACCATAATATAAACTATACTATCGACATAAGACTCAGAGTATGTTACTCTAGCCTCTGAGTCATCTATTCCTTTAAAATAGATTGTAGTTGGATTAGCCAAACCACCATTTTTAGGTTCATATACAATTTTAACTATCTCATCAGGATCTGTATCTGTTTCTGATCTTATAGAAATTCCATAATCTATATCTTGATTTTTAACATATTTACAATCAGCTCCATATATTTTACCTAAAATTTGTTCATTGTTTTCACCACTATTAACATCTGATAATTTAATAGAATTTTTTAACATTGGTATATAATTCTGTACTGTAATATCAGAAGCATTCCCTCCACCTAACTTACCTGTTCCATCAACTGCAATAATGTTTAAACTATACGCATCTTGACTTGAAGTTGTTAGTTTATTAATACCAAATCCTGAACATATTGTATAAATATTATCAGTTGTTTTTTCAAATTCTGCTACTTTATTTGTTGCTCGAGATGGTTTATAGTCTGGAATTTGTCCATTAAATATATAATACCCTGTTACATCATCACTTGACATAATAGTTACAATAGCCCCTTCATCATTTTGACCATTTGTAGCATTAATATCGACTATAGGTGCTGTTGGTTTTGTAAAGTCTATTATTTTATCTGTATCTTCATTTAAAAGATTTGTACCTATACCATCTGAAATATTTATTTTAATTGGATAATCCCATCCACTTAAAATTGGTAATTCATAGGAGCTTATACCTCCAACATAGACATTATTTGTACTTCTATTTGTAAGTTCTACTGCTGTACCATTTATAAGTAATTCAACAATAGAGGAATTATCATAATCACTATCTCCAACTTGAGGTAAACCCTGTATCTCAACCGATATTTGCCCTGAAATATTATTATATGTAGTTCCATCTGTATTAAAATGTGTTGAATATATTGGATTAAAAGTAACTTTTTTTCCTCCATCCTCTTTTATTTTTAATTCATCTAATGTAGCTACTGGCTCTGATTTTGTAACATATACCCAATACCCTGCTGAACTATCTGTACTAAAAAGAGTGTAGTCTTGAGATGATAACCATTGAGATGGTGGTCTTGTTAAATCTATACTCTCCCAACTTACAGAACCATTGGATAAATTTGTTGTACCTCCAACCATAGCTTTCATATCAAATCCAGCTTTTTTAATACTATATAGTGGTCCATCTAAAGCATAGTTTGGTACATTTATAGGGGTAAATTTAAGGTCTGAGGAGAGGTCAGCTGATACAGTTACTAAACTACCTTTCTCAACTGAAGTAACACTATTAAAAGCTAAATCATCTTCATTATTATCTGTATCATCCCAATCCCAAGAGATATCAATAAGATCTGTACTTATAATAGTTATATTATCATCTGTTATACTTACTGTACCCTGCATCTTACTTTTTGATAATGCAGTTTCTACTAATGTTTTAAATTCGGGTAACCAAACACCATCTGTTCCATCTCCTACGGTCGTATTGAACTCAGTATGTGTATAAATAGTCCCATAATTATTTTTTAATTTTAATGTAATTTTAGAACCTGCACCATTTGATGATTCTCCATCTGTAACATCATGTATAATTATATTATTAAGCATAGCCTTTGCATAAGTATCTAAAGAGTAAACACCCTTTACAGCCCCTTTTGCCAAATCATCATCTGTTGTAGCATCTTTAAGTTGATCTGTTGCATTTGATTTATCTATATTTTCTGTTATATCAAATTTACTTGCATTTGTTAAAGATGTAAAAATAACAACTTTTGAGCCTATATTTTCAGCTTTAAGACCATTATTACCATCAATAGCATCTGCATACTCTTCAGCAGTTTGTACTCCATTAACTTCAATTTCACCATCACTACCTGTTCCTGTAACTATCATACTTGAATTAGCATCAATATCTGTATAATCAAATACTCTAGTAAAAGTGTGGTCTCTTAGATAAAATGTTTTATCTGAAGATATTAAAACTTTATCAAGTGAACCATCATAATTTGTATCTATTGCGATAGAGATAAAATCTGCTCCACCAAAATCAGATTTAGTTAAATCAGATGCAACAGTTTGTATATCGGTTTGAATTACAATTGGATCTACACCAGTAGCATCATCTACTGTACTTTGCAGATCCATTTTTGCCTCTTTTTGTGATGCTGTACCAGCACCAACTAAAGGCTCTATAATCATTCCATATTCACCATATTTAGAAACTACTGCCTTACTTGAATCTTCAAAATCTAAATCTGTAACCCCTATACTATCATCAGTATTTTCTATATCTAAGGGATTAACTGTATAGGGATTATTACCTAATAGGGTTGTTACTCCACCTATTGAATCAGCAGTTATTTCATCTATCATAAAACGTTTATTTGAAATTAAAATTATTTTGTTATTATTAATTATAAAAGCTTTCAAATAAAAATTTTCATCCATATTTCCACTTATTTTAGCCTCTTTGATTGATTGATTTATAGCTAAACAGGAGTTTTTTACATTAGTAAGAGTAGTACCACCTTTAACTAAACTTACTTCAACAAAATTACTCCCTGCCGAATCCCATATTTTCAAACCTCCACCAGCATCTTTTAATTCTAAAATTAAAGCTGTTGATGATTTTTTAATTGTTGAATTTTTTACACTAAAAGATAATAAGTTCCATCCATCTGTTAAGTCATATTCAGCAGTAGATATAGCTGAACTACCCAATACTAAACCAGCTTGTTTATTATCCACAGCATCCATTTGAGCCCAATAAGCCTTACCTTTTTTTAGTTCATCAAAATCATTAGCATCATCACTATTTCTTGTATCAAAGAGTTTCCATGAAGTTTTTTTTGTATCATAAGAGTAGATTCTAATAAATTGATTATCTACTGCATTATTTTGATGTAAAGCTTTATCATAATATTGGTAAGAGGGTGGATTATTTGTAAAGTCATAATCAACTATATCGATAATTTTTTTGAGTTCTGATCCAGATACACCTGCAACAGTTTGTATAAGTTCACCATATCCTGGATTTGAATAAGTTTTTGATGAGTCAAGAGTGATAGTATAGGCATTACTCCCATCAGAATGACTACTATACTCCATCGTCTCACCTTCAAGGACAGCTTTATATGTTACAACAAATGCTGGACCAGAGTTTTTATAGTTCGCTACATACATAGTATAGACAACTTCATCTTCTGTAAAAACTTTATCTGTAGTATCTATACGAATTTGCAAATAATCTATAGTTAATGATTTTGCCTTTGCAAAACTCTTAGAGCTTACAATTAAACCATCTGTAAAACTTTCATCTTTAAGAGAGTCTATAATTTTATTTTCTGTTGTATCTGCAATAGAAAATGCACCAGCAGATGTACCAGCTCCAGCCCCAGTAATTTTCAGACCTGTCACTCCAAAAAGTACCCACGATTTTTCATGACCTGCACTATCTGTTAATGGAACATACCCTGCACTTAATGAAGAAATTGTAAAAAATATAATTGTTAATAAGTGAAATATAATTTTCATCTTTACTCCCTGTTTTTTTAACTTGTTTATGACAATTATAACATAATGGAAAAAAGAGTAATCTTATCCTCTAAGTTCCTTTCAGTAAAGCATCTTCAAAAAAGAGAGCAAAAAAACTGAAAATTTTACATCGGCATAAACAGTTTAAAGGCTGTAAGAAATACTCCCATTATAGCTATCATTTGTACAAAAAGCATACCTGCAACCCATTTAATAGTATCTACTTTAGTATCTGCTATCTCTTTTGTGAGTTTAAGTTGAGTTTCTATTACATCTGCTTTTGATGGGTTTGGAGACATTTTATTTTCCTTTTTATCTTTATTATTTTTACTCTCTTAGTCACGAATAAATTTGTGATTCCATACCATTAGTTTAATCCTATACTCCTATAAATCAATCCTAGTATTAAAAATGTAGATGTTATAGTTAATCCCAATGACCAAAACATAAATCTATCCATTCTTTTTCCTAAATCTTTATTATCTACTTTCAAGCTTGATATATCCACTTTTAAACTTGTCTCTAATTTTGATATATCTTCTTTTAAACTTGTCTCTAATTTTGACATATCTTCTTTTAGTTCAGTTTTTACCTGTTTTATACCTAACTCTAACTTTGACATATCTTCTTTTAAACTTGTCTCTAACTTTGACATATCTTCTTTTAAACTTGTCTCTACTTTTGATATATCTTCTTTGAGTTCAAATTTAAGATCTTTTATATCACTTTTTACCTCTTCTCTTGTTGCCATGTGTTGTGCATTATGAAGTAATAACTGTATTATCTCTTTTTGTGTTAGGTTTCCATCTATTATATTTTCTTCGATTTCTATCATAATTCACTCTCTTGTATTTTTGTAATTATATAAAAAATATTAAACTTTTTTTGAACCTCGAATTTATTTGTGGCTTGTGGTTTATCTATGATAAAGTCACAAATAAATTCGCAATCCCATACCATTAATTTAATCCTATACTCCTATAAATCAATCCTAGTATTAAAAATGTAGATGTTATAGTTAATCCCAATGACCAAAACATAAATCTATCCATTCTTTTTCCTAAATCTTTATTATCTACTTTCAAGCTTGATATATCCACTTTTAAACTTGTCTCTAATTCTGACATATCTTCTTTTAGTTCAGTTTTTACCTGTTTTATACCTAACTCTAACTTTGACATATCTTCTTTTAAACTTGTCTCTAATTTTGACATATCTTCTTTTAGTTCAGTTTTTACCTGTTGTATACCTAACTCTACTTTTGATATATCCACTTTTAAACTTGTTTCTAATTTTGACATATCTTCTTTTAAACTTGTCTCTAACTTTGACATATCTTCTTTTAAACTTGTCTCTACTTTTGATATATCTTCTTTTAGTTCAGTTTTTACCTGTTTTATACCTAACTCTAACTTTGACATATCTTCTTTTAGTTCAAATTTAAGATCTTTTATATCACTTTTTACCTCTTCTCTTGTTGCCATATGTTGTGCATTATGAAGTAATAACTGTATTATCTCTTTTTGTGTTAGGTTTCCATCTATTATATTTTCTTCGATTTCTATCATGATTAGCTCTCTTATATTTTTGTAATTATATACTGAATTGAAATAAATTGAAAGTTTAAAAAAAAGGCAAAAAAAAAGGGCAGTTAGAAAAATCTAACTACCCTTTTGTACGGCTAGACCAATATAAAAAATATCAAACTTTTTTGGAACCTCGAATAAATTTGCGATTCCATCGTATAATCTTACACTGGCATAAACAGTTTAAAGGCTGTAAGAAATATTCCTATTATAGCTATCGTTTGTACAAAAAGCATACCAGCTACCCATTTGATAGTCTCTAGCTTACTATTTACTATCTCTTGTCTTGTATCTGAAATCTCTTTCGTCAATTTAACATCTAAATCTTTAATCTCTTTTTTTGTATCTGAAATCTCTTTTGTTATTTTCAGATCTAACTCTTTTATCTCTTTTGTCAGTTTAAGTTGAGTATCTGTTACATCTGCTTTTGTTGCATGATATTTTAGGTCGGGGTATTCTCTTTTTATCTCATTTATAAACTCATCTATCAATAGAGTTTTTTCATCATCTGTGAGTGATTGATTTGTTAATATCGCTTGGATTATATCTGCTTTTGATGGGTTTGGAGACATTGTATTTCCTTTTTATCTTTTAGCCACAAATAAAAGCAAAAGCTAAATACACTAGTGCTATTATTAGATAGCCTACTGTATGAATATCCATTGTCATGGGGAAATCCTTACATACAATCTAACCCCATAACCCAGGCATCTAAAAAACATAGACCAAAAAAAACCCCATCACTCAAAAAAGAGTAATGAGGTTACTGTTGTGTTAGGTCAATGTCACCACGAATTGATATACACACACAAAGTAGTTATCTTTGTTAGAAGAATTATAGCATAAAAAAAGGGCAGTCAGAGAAACTCCGACTGCCCTTTTTGTAGAAAACTACACTCTAACTATTAAAGTTGTTGTGCAGGACGTTTTTGAACTGTAGCATCAGTTTTTAATAAAATAGGGTCTGTATCTGTTGTACCACTACCGTGAGTTTCTAAATCATCTTCACTTAGTAGTTTATAAGAATACACTGTACCCTCTACCTCAATATATACAATACTATCTATATATACATCTGAGTAAGTAACTTTAGCTATAACTGTTTCACCTTTAAAGAAAGCAGTAACTTGAACAGCAGTATCTGAACCACTATCCTCTTTTGTATATGCTATTTTAACCTCTTGAAGGTCAGATTCTGAAGTAATTGCCATACCATAATTTTCAGTTTGAGGACCAGTTTCAGCACAATCTGCACCATACTCTGTACCTAAAATAGTTGCATCACTTTCACCATTATTAGTATCACTTAACTTAACAGCATTTTTTAACATAGGGATATAATCTTGTGTTACAACATCAGAAGCATTACCACCACCTAGTTTACCTGTACCATCAACTGCTATTACATTTAATGTATATGCAGCTGTATCAAAAGCTGTCAATTGATCCATACCAGTTGCACTACATAGAGCATAAGCTCCTGCTTCAGCAGCTGTTAATTCTGCTAATTTATTAGTTGCAGAAGATGTTTGATAATCAGGAATTTGACCATTAAATATATAATAACCAGCTACATCTGTACTTGTAGATGTAAAAGATACTGCACTTCCATCACCAACACTTACTACTGGTGTTGCAGGTTTTGTCATATCCACTGTTTTACCACTTACTTGATTCATAAGATTTGAACCTAAACCATCTGCTACATTTATATTGATACTATAATCTGAATCAGCTAATATAGGATGTTCATAAGAGCTAACATCTCCAGAGTAAACATTGTTTGTACTTTTCTTTGTAAGTTCTATTGTACTACCATTTACTATCGCTTTTACTATTGCAGAATTATCGTAGTTTGCATCTCCAACTTGAGGAAGACCTGCTACCTCTACTGCTATTTGACCAGCAACATTGTTATATGTTGTTCCATTTACATTAAAATGAGTTGTATATACTGGAGAAAAAGTTGTCGCTGTTATAGAAAGTGGATTTGCATCTGCATTGGCTTCTAAATATACCCAGTACCCAGCTTCAGCATCCGTTTGAAATAGAGCATAATCTTGTGAAGATAACCACTCAGATGGTTTTCTTGTTAAATCTATACTTTCCCAGTTAATAGTACCAGCATCTAAATCTGTAGCACCAGTTACCATAGCTTTCATATTAAAACCAACCTCTTTCATACTATAAAGTGGTCCATCACTTACATAGTTTGGAGCATATACTGCATTGAATTGTAAATCAGATGATAAGTCAGCTGATACAGTTGCTAATATACCAGAAGTAACTGTGTTATCAGTAAAAAGTTGATCATCAGCACTTTCATCATTACCACCACCACCACCACTAGTCCACTCTAGTTTAAGACCTATAACATCTGAACTTACAACTGTAACATCAATATGGTCTGCATCGTCACCACCATCAACAGTAACTGTTCCTGTTAGTTTTGCTGTAGATAATTCAGCTTCAATATAACTTTTTAATTTTATAGTCCATGCAGCTTTACCAACATCTGGTCCAACAGTATATGTTTTTTCAGTTGAATCAACACTATAACTGTTTCTTAATGTAATTTTAACTGTATCTAGTGCATCATCTGGAACACCTGTTTCATCTGCAAATACCGTACTATTAACTGTAGCAGTAGCATAGTTATCAAGTGAATAAACTCCTTGTACAGCACCTTTTGCCATTGGATCACTTGTTGTTCCATCTTTAAGTTGATCTGTATAAGGAGAAGTTTCTATATTTTCAGTTACATCAAACTTACTTGCATTATCTTGAGATGTAAATATAATAATCTTACTACCAACATCATCAGCTTTTACATTATTAGCAGCATCATTAATTGCTGTAGCAAATGCATCAGCAGTTTGTACTCCATTTACAGCTGTTTCTAAATCTAAACCTGCACCTGTAATTCTAATATTTGAATCCGCATTAACATCTGTATAATCAAATACTCTTGTAAATGTATAATCTCTTACATAAAAAGGCTTTGTAGAAGCAATAAGAACTTTCTCTGTTGTTTGATCATAATCTGTATCTATTCCTGTTGATACAAAAGTAGCCCCACCAATAGTAGCAGATAATATAGTAGCAACTGCATTAGCATCTGCTGCTGTAGTAATATCTTGTGCCGTGGCATCAGTTGCATCACTTGAAGCATTTTGAAGATGAATCTTTGCCTCTAATGCAGATGCTGTTCCTGCTCCAACAAGTGGCTCAATAATCATCGTATATTCACCATATTTAGATAAAGCTGCTGATGTAGGAACATTAAAATCTAACTCTGTAATAGGATTAGAATCATCAGTATTACCTATATCTGCTGGATCAACTGTATATGGAAATAGTCCTGTTAAAGTAGTAACTCCTTCTATAACATCAGCAATCTGTTCATCAATCATAAAACGTTTGTTTGAAATCAATACTATATTATGTAGATCAATAGGAAAAGCTTTCAAATCAAATGTAGCAGGCATTTTACCCTCTAGTTTTGCTTGTTTAATCGATTGATTTATTGATAAACATGAAGCAATAATAGCAGCACCATCATCTCCATTAATACTATTTACTATAACAAATTGATTGCCTGATGAATCCCATATTTTAAGTTTACCTGCATTTGCATTATCTTTTAAAGCTAAAATCAAACCTGTCGAAGATTTTCTAATAGTAGAGTTCTCCGCACTAAACGATACAAGATTCCACCCATCAGTAAGTCCTGCTGCTTGATACTCAAGAGATGAGATAGATGAACTTCCAAGAACAAGACCAGCTTGTTTATCTCCTACCTCATTCATTTTACCCCAGTAAGCTTTTCCCTTTTTGAGTTCAGAAAAATCATTTACATCATCACTATTTCTCGTGTCAAATAGATCCCATTTAGTGTTTGCTGTGTCATAAGAGTAAACTCTTAAATACTCATCTGCTTCAGCAGCTGACTGATACGTAAGTTTAGAATAAGATGAAGATGATGGAGGATTATTTGTAAAATCATAATCAACTATATCTGTTAATCCACTCAAACTAGACCCACCTGTACCTGCAGCTGTTTGAATCAACTCTCCAAAACCAGGATTTGAGTAAGTTTTTGCTGAGTCTAAAGTGATAGTATGAGCATTGCTTCCATCTGTAGAAACACTATACTCCATAGTTCTTCCCTCTAGTGCTGCATCATAAGTTACAGCAAAAGCTGGACCACTACCTGATGCCATAGTTACATACATCGTGTGAACTGGTTCAGTTACTTTAGATTTAAAGTCATCTGTATTTATACGTACTTGAACATAAGAAACAGTATATGTCTTAGCTTTTCCTAAAAAATTTCCAGAACTTACTTCTAAACCCCTTGTAAATTTTTCATCTTTTGTGCTATCTATAATAGTATATTTTGTATCATCTGAAATAGAAAAAGTACCCGCTGTAGTACCTCCACCTGTTCCACTTGAAAGTAAACCTGTTACACCAAATAAAACCCATTGATTGTCAAGACCTGCACCTGCACCTGTTAATGGAATATATCCAGCCGTAGCAGCTGTTGTCGAAAGTGCCATCACTGTAGCTAGACTCAATAAACTTTTTTTATAATTAATCATTTTTAAATCCTTTATTTAATTTTCTTATCGAAATACTTTAGTGCTAGTAATAGTTCCAGCATCTAAAGAGTTTAACTCAAAACGGTAACAACCGTAATAGAGTGCTTTACCCTTAGGGGGTCGAACATAAATAGTGTTGTCACCATTTTCTAACCAAGCTTTATCGAAAGCAAAACGATAATACTCAGTAGCATATACATTTACAAACTGCCCTATCAAACTTTTTGTAAAAGTTGGATAAAAGAGTGCAACTTTAGTCGCCTCTAAATCAGCTGTATAGGGATATGCTGAGTTTATCTCAACACCATTTTCTATATCTGCTGTTGAGACGGGGTCAAAGCTACTATCTGCTATCGCATGGTAGCCTGTAGCTAAACTACAAGCATTTTTGTCAAATAGCGCATCTTGTGTGTCAAAACCGCTATTGCTCCCTGTGGGAGTTATAGTTGGTATACTCCCTGTTCCATTGTTATTATCACTAGTGTTATTGTCATTGGTATCATTATTGTCTGATGTACCACCTGTTCCAGTAGTGTTTGTAGTTTTAGAGCTAGAGTCTGTTTCAACTCCACAACCACTAAAACTAATAATTAAAAAGAACACAAGAACGAAATTTTTCATTCTTAACACTATACACCAGTTTCCAAAATCTTATTCGTTAGGAATATCTGGAATCGAAGGTAGTCCATCTTGTAAAGCTGCAGTGTTTGCACTATTTGAACTACTAACATTAATAGATGGTGTACTTGTATCTACATCGACACTATCAGCACTTCCACCAACACTACCTTCACTCCCGCCACAACCTACTAGCATAAGTGAAACTAAACCAGCTATAATAAAACTAACTTTTTTCATTTTTCATCCTTTAAATTTAGACTAACATCGACACTTAAAAATAATTCTTTAACTAAATCGCTAAAGTTTCGTCAAATAGCTATAAAATAACTATTTAATAAAACTTTAGCAACCAAATCAATGATTTAAGTCTTTGTAATTGTAATACATAGCAATTAGTGTTCCTAAATTGAGATTTTGGATAATTTTATTTATCTCAAGGGTAAAATAGTCGCTATTCTAATACTTTTTCAAACTATTACGAACATCACTTGCTAATATAAGCTTTCTACCCTTTCCAAAATAGGGCTTTTTCTTAATCTTTCCAAAATAGGAGGTATCTCCTCCTAACTTTATCCCTAAAACCAAAGCCATAGCAGTTATAGGGTGTCCAGCATTTGGACTTTCATGTTTTTGACCATTTTTATAAAAACTAAAAATATCTTTTTGACCACCTATAAACATTATAAGAACTGCTGTAAGTCGTGAGGGAATATAGTTTACCACATCATCTAACTTTGCAGCTACCTTTCCATATCTTTCATATTTTTTATTTCGATACCCAACCATAGAGTCCATAGTATTGATAGCCTTATAGATGATAATCCCTGGAAGATTGAAAAGTAAAAGATAAAAGATAGGAGCAACAACACCATCACTCAAATTTTCAGCATAAGTTTCTATAGAAGCTTTATAAATATCACTACTACTCATATCTTTTGTATCACGACTCACTAACATTGAAATAGCTTGATGTTTATCCTCTGCATCTAACACCCCTTGAACTGCATCTCTTAGCATTTTATGGGCTATAAATATAGAAGCTATAATAGAAGTTATAAAAATATTAAGAGATGTTGAAAAAACTTTTAGATAGTCATAGATAGCTATTGAAAAGATTGAAACTATTGTAAGTATGAAAATAACTAACAACAGACCTCTGAAAATAGTATCTTTATAAAATTTATCTTCAAAAAAAGTTATAAGTTCTCCTATATAGATTATAGGGTGTTTTATAAAACTGAATTCTCCGAAAAACTTGTCTATGAAGTAGGCTAGGATAGCTGTTAGGATATTACTTAACAAGAGCTTTTTCTATTAAGTCAATATCCACACTATTTTCAATATGCTCTGCAAAATCTCTAATGGCATCTTTTTTAAACTCTTTAAAATTATAACCCTTATACTCTTCATTGAGTTCTGAAAATATTGAATACCTCAACGCATCACTATCAAACAAACCGTGAACAAAAGTTCCATAGATATTTTTCTTCTTTTTTGCTCGTTTTTTTGTAGTTCCATTATGGATTTCATAACCATCTACCATAGTTCCAAAAAGATTGTAACACCCTTTTTGTACTATCTTCTCTTTTTGAAAAATAACCTCTCCCTTTAATCTTGCAAAACCAATAACCTCTTTATACTCTGATTCTATATTAAAAGGGTCTAAAATCTTTTCAAACATCATCTCATAACCACCACAAATAGCGATAACTTTAGTCATTTTATTTTGTAAAAGAGTCTCAAACCCTCTCTCTCTTAACCACTCTAAATCATCAACAACTCTTTTAGTTCCAGGTATTACTACTATGTCACAACTTTCTATATCATTTGCATTAGAGATAAAACTAAGGTCTATCTCACTATCTACAACTAATGGTTCAAAATCTGTAAAATTACTTATATAAGGAAGTTTAATAACCCCTACTTTTATAATAGCCTTTGAGCTGTCTTGTATATAATTCATAATCGACTGAGAGTCTTCAAATCCAAGATTAAAAGGACGAAAGGGAACAACACCTAAAACAGGGATTTTAAATTTTTGTTCTATAATTTTTACACCCTCATCAAAAAGTGTTAAATCTCCTCTAAATTTATTAACTATTACACCTATAACATTTGTACGAAGCTTTTTAGGAAGAAGATTATACACCCCATAGATAGAAGCAAAAACTCCCCCTCTCTCTATATCTGCTACTAAGATAATTTTTGTATTAAATTCATCGGCTACATAGATATTTGAAAGGTCTTTATCCATTAAGTTTAACTCAACAGGACTTCCTGCACCCTCTGCTACGATAAGCTCATACTCTTGTTGCAATGCTTTAAATGCTCTTTTAACATAAGGTTTAAGAGTTTCAATATCTCGATAATAGCTCCAAACATCTTTATCCCCAACACTTTTCCCATCTATAATAATATGAGCTTGAGATTTTCCACCAGACTTTAACAAAATAGGGTTCATATTAGGAGAGGTTTTTAATCCTATCGCTTCTGCTGTAAAGTATTGAGGTATAGCTATCTCTCCACCTTTATCTGTTACTTGAGAGTTATTAGATACATTTTGCGCTTTAAAGGGAGCTACTTTTATCCCTCTATGGTGTAGTAAATAAGTAATGGCAAAAGAGAGAGTAGATTTTCCTGCATCACTGCTTGTGCCGAATATGCTAAGTGAATTCATAAACTCCCTCCTGTTCCAAAGATTTTTTATATTTAACGACGGTATCTCGTAATTTTTTAACATCTTTATCAAAAATAAACATATTTTTATATCTTATCTGTTTTTCATACAACGCTATATCTCCTTTTTCTTTTATAAGCTTTTCAATATTGTGAGGGATAAACATAGAGTATTGAACAGATTTTTGAAGTCGTGGAACAACTTTATTTTGATAAATATTTATCCCTGCTAAATCATAATCCCCAAAATGGATATACTCATTCTCTTTATCTTCTAACCACTTTAGCATAAAAGGATTTATCATCACAAAAAGGGTTTTTTTTTCAAAAAATTGTGCATATTTCTGAGCAAACCAAACAACTTGATAATTTTCAACACCAACGATGATAGTATCTCTATCCAATATAACCTTTTGAGTATAAAAGAAAAAATAACCCATTCCATTTTGAGGAATAATAGTAACTCTCTCTTCATCTAGTTGTAACTCTACTTTGTAAGGTGCAGAGATATATAAACCTTTTAGACTTGGAGACTTTTTTCTTTTTGTATTGCCTTGATTTTTTTGGATAGTGGCTCTTGAAACATTAGATTTAGACATCTCCTCTATATAATTATTTAGCTCTTCTAGGGAATTTATGGCATACTTATTGTTCTTTAAAAAATTAAATATATTTTCTTCTTTCAATAGATGGATAACTTTTCTTTTTGGTGTTTTTCTTATTATCTCCACTGCACCATTTAAAACAAGTTCTTCTAGGAATTCTTTATTTTTAAATTTTCCTTCGTTGATGGTTTTAGTTTGGAGGAGAGTTTTTAAGGGGGTTAGGTTGCTTGGGCTTAGGTTCATAGAATGATTGTCTCTCCAAAAACAACTTGCTGAAAATCATATTTTTTATATTCACAAAAAGAAGATAAAAGAGGTATCTTATTTTTATTTTCATAAATAGCATTGAAAAGTTCAATATTAAAACGATTATTACTTTTTAAGACATCTGAATCTCTTTGTAAATTATTTTCTTTATAAGCTATAAAAAACTTATATTTTACTCCTATTGTATGAACTGATAAATGTTCTATTTTGATAAAAGAAGTATCACTATTTATATAGTTTGAAATATCCAAATAGATTTCACCTTTACCATCTTCTTCTGTCTCTTCAATAATGATTTGATTCTCAAAATCTATTTTTATATTATCACTGTGATTTGTTTTTGTAAATTTAATTAACTCTTTGATAAAATGCTCTTTAATTAATACTCTAGGCATCAAGACTATCCATCAAATCCAATAGTTTATTTTTTTCTTTACTTGTTGCATAAGTGCTATCAAAAATATATGTATTATTGATACCATATTTATCTATTTCAATACGTTTAACAGTAGAACTTTCATTTTTTAATATAAAGTTATAAAGAGCTACTTTTTTATAGTCTAAGGCAATATTATCATCAAAAAAATCTTTTTCTAAATGTAATTTTTCTCTATTTTTTAATATTGTATTTTTTATAATCAAATTATTTATCTCATATATGAAAAAATCACTATGAGTAGTTATTAAAACTTTTATATTATTTTGCATCAATAGAACAACAAACTTTGCAATTAGTTTTTGATTTTTAAAACTTAGATGTGCTTCGGGTTCTTCAATAACAACTAAACCACCAGCTTTAATTAAACCTCGTTTTAAAAATACAACCAATGGTATTAATTCACTTACCGTTGAAGATAGATAATTTAAATCAATTTTTGTGCCATCTGAAAGTTCAAAATCAATATCAGAATTATCTTTATATATATTTACTTTTCCATTAATAATGAAATCTTCAATAAATTTTGAAAACTTATTCTCTTCAAAAGTTGTATTTGTATTTAACTGTGTAATAAAAAAACGAACCATAATACTTAATGTATCTTTACTATCTGTTTCCTCTTTTGTATAATTTGACAATACCGCTTTATTTGCTAATATCTTGTATGTTTGTAAATAACCTGTTCTTGATGCAGGTAAATATACACTATTAATAGGTAAACTTTTTTTTATGGTAATTTCTATTAACCTTGAAATAAATATATTTAAAAGTTCCTCTTTAATTAATTCAGATGGCATATTCCCTTGAAAATTTACATTACCAATAATTTCATTATCTATACTTAATTCAATTTGTAATTCATCATTACTATTTTGAATAGAAATAATAAAAGAATGGAATAGATGTTTCTTTATATCTTTTAACTCTATATTTATATGCTCAATTGTTGCCGAATCAAAAACTTTTTGAACTAAATATTTTTTTATAAGATACTCATTAACTGAAAAATCAATAATAGTTTCTAAATCTTGTAAATCTGCTTCATCAAAATAGATAGTATATCTACTATTATTTTGATTATTTTTAGAAATTATTGTATCAATAGTCTTTTGTAACTCTTGAATAAATTTTTTATTTTCAAACTTGCTCTTAATTGCCTTTAAAAAATCTGGTTTTATATAACCTGCTGTCATACTAATAAATGAATGAATTAACATTGCCAAATAACTTTTTCCCGCTGAATTATCACCCATAAAGATAGTTAAATCTTTTAACTCTATTTCATCTTCAAGTTTTTCAATTACTGCAAATTTGCGAAGGCTTTTAATGTTAAACATCTAAACAACCACCTTACTAGCCAACAACATCCGAGAATACCCACCACAATTTTCCCCAACATACACAGTAGGGTACATAGAGATTAAAATATCATCTTC
>Ga0256842_1001427_pt1 | contig 19093 bp, 18 predicted proteins | sample 4559240metaG_FD_185973 | JGI IMG/M metagenome (GOLD analysis project Ga0256842, IMG submission 185973) | Hydrothermal vent microbial communities from Guaymas Basin, Mexico - 4559-240 | ecosystem: Environmental > Aquatic > Marine > Hydrothermal vents | place: Mexico: Guaymas Basin | collected...
AGAGATAAAAGCTATATAAGGCTAATAGATTTGAGTAGTGTTTACCTTGTTTCATAAACTTTTGTAATAGATGAGGGTGAATAACTATTGGATTTACTATATTTTGCTCTTTCATTTTTATTGCCTTATATTTTTTATATTTAAAATAATAGTCTTTTTTTCTTTAAAAGTCAATAGAAAAATAATAAATTAGTCTTTTTTATTTAAAAAAAGTTTTAATAAGGTCTTTTATCCTTTCTGTCTCTTTTTTTTCTTCTTTTAATTTGACTGTTTCTACATAAAGTTCTAAGGCTCTTTTTAATTGTGAGCTGATTTTATTTTTTGAAACAGATTGTCTCAAAATACTCTCACTATAACCAATCTTTTCCCCCAACTCCTTATAAGTCAATCCCAACTCCTTAGAGACTCTTTTAACTAAATGCACCTCTTTATCTTCCAAAATAAAAACTCCTTTTTTCCAAATATTATACCAAAAAAAGAGGAGGAAGAAGCCCTTTTCTTTAGAGAGTTTTTAAGTATCCCTTTTTTACAAGGTAAGATTTTAAGTATGTGGAGTGTTTTTTAGGCGAGATTGATTTTGGACTTTGGTATTTTCTTTTTAATTATAATCTCTTTTCTAATTAGTTCTATAAAGATAAGAAGTCCAGCTAACTCTATAAAACTCTCTCTTATCTCATACTGCATATTAAAAAAACTATATATATAATAAGATGAGATAGAGATAGCTGTAGCAATTAAAATAGTTAAAAAGTGTATTTTAAGCCAAATATCACTTTTTTTAACCTTTAAAAAATAGCCAAAAAGAGCTAAAGCTAAAAAGTATGTAATCATATCTGTTATAACTCCTATATCATTATAAAAATATAGTTGAAAACTAGAGGCAAATAGAACTACTAATATAATATGAGGATTTATATCAAAATATTTTAGAAATTTAAATTTTTGTAAATATGAAGATAGTTTAAAGAGAAGTGGAATAAAAACTAAAAGAGCATATATAGATGAGTAGATTATAGAACTAAATAGATTTGCGTCCATTAAGTTGTGTAAGTTTGTCTCATCTTGTATATTATGTTCTAAAAAATAGCTAGATGAGGGAAAATGAAATATCTGTTGTCCCCAACTTATCTCTTCCATTCCTGCTAAAAATGCTAATATTGTAAATATAATAATAGCTAATCTATGATATTTACTAAATTTATATTTATATAGAGCATAAATTCCATATAGAAACATTATAAAAAGAGATATAGTTCCAACTGTTTCAAAAAAACTATTTTCATGGCTCATCTGTTTTAATAAAAACTCATAACCTTTTATATGTGCTGTTGTAAAGATAGTCCAAAGTGATATAAGATATAATACTGGAACTAATTTAAAAATTATTTTATTTATATTTAACATAATAGTATATTATCATAATAAAGGTAAAAGAGTAAACAGTGAAAAAAGCACATCTATTTATTATTCGTTTTATTCTATTTATCTATTTGACCTCATCATATTTAAGTGCTACACATATTCATACAAAACTTCAACACTCTTATAGTAAATGTAAAATCCATTTTATAATTAAAAATTTAAATGGTGCAGATATATCAAATAATAGTAGTGAGATAATAGAGTGTTTTAACTGTTATGAACTTTTATCTCTTAAAGAGGAGATATTAAACTTAGTTACTCTTAAAGGTTTTAACTCAAACGCCCCTCCAAAACTCTTCTAAAATCAAAAAAACAACTATTTAAAATTAAAAGGAAGAGTTATGCAAAAAATTATTGCAGGGATTTCTATTATTACAGCTACACTGCTTTATGCAGATAGTAGTAGTTTAGAAAAAAGAGTTGAGTCTTTAGAAAAGGCTTTAAAAGATGGTCAAGAAAAACTGCTTGAAGAGAAAATGCAAAAAGCTATAAATGGTAGTGATAGTTTTAATCAACAAGCTTTTGTACCAGATATTGCATTTATTGCAAATATGAGTGCTGTTGCTAGAAATATTAGTAATCAAGAGTATGACAGTTATGCTGTTGATGGATTTATAGCTAAAGCAGGAGAGATACCATTTAATGAAAAAAGAGGATTTAATTTAAATTATGGTGAGATGGAGATTAGTTCTACAGTTGACCCATATTTTGATATAGATACAGCTCTTCATATTGAAAAAGAGGGACTTCATATTGGTGAGCTTTATGTTACAACAAAAGCACTACCTTATGGATTTAGATTAAAAGCAGGAAAGTTTAAAAGTGAGTTTGGACGAATAAACTCTAAACATCAACACAGTTGGAGTTTTTCCAATATTCCATTAGTTTTTGAGAGCTATTTTGGAGCAGGTGGATTAGGAGATGAGGGTATTCAATTAACATATACTCTACCAACCGATAGTTATATTATGGCAGGTTATGAAGCTATGCAGGGTGTAAATGGAAGAAGTTTTGGAGAAACTGATACTAATAATTTAAATATTGGATATATAAAAAGTGGATTGGATATTACAGAAGATAGTTCTATATTAACAGGTATCACCATAATGCACGGAGATAATCCTAATGGTAAAACCGATATATATGGAGGAGATTTTACACTTAAAACCATTTTTGATAGTTATAGCTCTCTATCTTGGCAATCTGAACTACTATATAGAGATAAAGATTTAGAAAATAGTAAAACAGCAAAACAAGCAGGTGCTTATAGTCAATTAGTCTATAACTATAATTCAAATTGGGCAACAGGTGTCCGTTATGATACTCTTTTTAAAAATATTACAAATAAGCCTGAAGATTTAGATAAATATACAGCCATGATTGAATATAAACCATTTGAATTTTCTAAAATTAGACTTCAATATGTTTATGATAAATCAAAATCATTTAATGGTAAAAGAAAAGATGAGCAAGAAATTTTATTGGATTTAACAATAGAGTCAGGTTCTCATGGTGCTCACGCATTTTAAATAAAAGGAAAAAAGATGAAAAAATTATTATTAATAACACTATTAACAACATCAATATTTGCAAAACTAAATGTAGCTACAACCTATAGTTATTTAGGAGAGGTTACAAAAGAAATAGGAGGAGATGAGGTAAAAGTTACTGTTTTAGCTAATCCAAAACTAGACCCACACTTTATTACACCAAAACCATCACTTATTGGAAAAATTAGAAGAGTTGATTTATTAATTATTAATGGTGGTCAGCTTGAAATTGGTTGGTTACCACCACTTTTAAAGAGTGCAAATAATCGTAAAATTCATGCAGGAGGCAGTGGATTTTTAGATGTAAGTGGAGCTATTGATTTTATAGATAAACCTAAAAGCGTATCAAGAGCTTATGGAGATGTTCACCCAGATGGAAATCCTCATTTTGCTACAGATATTCATAATATAATTCCTATAGCTAAATTAATTAGTATGAAATTATCCCTTCTTGACCCATCTAATGAGTCAATCTATAAAGAAAACTATAAAACTTTTGTTAATAAAATGGAAAAACTTACTAAAGAGTTAGAGAGTAAATATCAAGAGTGTAGAGGTAAAAAGGTGGTTCAATATCATGAACTATTTAATTATGTACTTAATAGTTATGGTGTAAAAAATATTATAAATATAGAGCCACTTCCAGGTATTACACCTAGTTCAAAACATACTTTAAAAGTTATTAATAGTATAAAAGAGAATAGTATAAAAACTATACTTCAAGATGTATATCATGAGAAAAAAACAGCTGAATTTATAGCCCATAAAACAGGAGCAAAAGTCTTTATTGTCCCTCATGATGTAGGAGCAGTTAATGGTGCTAATAATTTAGAAAGTTTCTATACTATGGTAGCTCAAAGAATATGTCAATAGTTACTTTACTCTATCCAGCTTTTATATTGGCAATACTTTTAGTATTTATTCACTCTATTTTTGGTTTAGAGATTATAAAAAGAGGTGTAATATTTACAGATTTAGCTATTGGACAATTCGCTGCGATTGGGGTAGCTATAAGTCTCCTCTTTTTTGGAGGAGAATATAGTTTTATATTAACACTAATTTTTGCCCTAATTGGGGCAACTTTAATCTCTATTGCTACAAGAAGAGTAAAACATATAGAGGCATTTATTGGTATGCTTTACGCTTTGGGAGCTAGTGGAATTATTGTACTTTTATCAAATACAACACAAGGAACTGAACTTTTTAATAAACTTCAAGCTACTGATATTTTATTTACCACAACAACCGATTTAATAGAGCCTTTTTTACTATATGGTGTAGTTGCATTTCTATTTTTAAAGTTCTACTATAGATTAACAGGACTATATAGAGAGATGCTATTTTTTGGGCTTTTGGCTGTTACTGTAACCTCATCAGTACAACTTGCAGGTGTTTTAGTTGTATTTGTGCTTTTAATTGTTCCAGCCTTTATGGCTCTTTTACAAAATAGATTTTCAAAACTTCTTTTTGCTTGGGTTGTTGGTTCTACTATTATTATAGTGGCTATGGTTATATCTTATCTATTTGATTTACCAACGGGTTATACTATTGTATTTATTGGGTCGCTTTGTGGGATTATATATGGTTTGATAGTAGACAATTAAATAACCTCTTCAACAAATATTAAAATGTAAATACAATATGATATAATAACTTATGAAATTTGAATGGGATGAGAAAAAAAATTTAATAAATCAAGAGAAACACAATGTCTCTTTTGAAGAGGCACGAGAGGTTTTTGATGACCCTTTACAAATCTCGAAACTTGACTATAGATTTAACTATTTTGAAGAGAGATGGATAACAGTTGGCTCTACCAAAAAATATCAAATTTTGGTTGTAGCTAATATGTTTTTTAGTGATGAGGGAGAAGAGATTATCAGAATAATATCAGCAAGAAAAGCAAATACAAAGGAGAGACAAAGCTATGAAAAATGTTGAACAAAGAGCTAAATTTGATGATTATGAGATGTTAGATGATTATGATTTTTCGGATGGAATTCGTGGTAGATTTTATAAACCAACAAAAGTACCAACAACCATGAGATTAGATAATGATATACTTCTTTTTTTCAAAAAACAGGCAAGTGAAAAAAAGATAGCTTATCAGACACTTATCAACAATTTACTTCGTGAATATATGCAACATGGGATAAGAGAGGCGTATTAGATAATTAAATAACCTCTTCTCTCTATCTAAAGCTATTAAAGATATAATTTTTCCTAAATAAATATCAAAAGGAGATATAAAATGTCAAGTTCAAATCAAAGAGCCGAACTTCAAGCTCAAATATGGAAAATAGCCAATGATGTTAGAGGTTCTATTGATGGTTGGGATTTTAAACAGTATGTTTTGGGGACTCTTTTTTACCGTTTTATTAGTGAACATTTTACTCAATATATAGAGGGTGGAGATGATAGTGTAAATTATCCATCTTTATCTGATAGTGTTATTAGTGATGATATTAAAGATGATGCAATAAAAGTAAAGGGATATTTTATCTATCCGAGTGAGTTATTTTGTAATATTGCTAAAAGTGCAAATAGCAATGAGAGTCTAAATACAGATTTGGCTAAAATTTTCACTAATATTGAAAGTTCTGCAAATGGTTATAATAGTGAAGATGATATTAAAGGTCTATTTGCCGATTTTGACACTACAAGTAATCGTCTTGGTGGAACTGTAACAGAGAAAAACAAGAGATTATCGGCAGTAATAAAAGGAATTGAAAAGCTTAATTTTGGAGATTTTGAAGATAATCAAATAGACCTTTTTGGAGATGCTTATGAGTATCTTATCTCAAACTACGCTTCAAATGCTGGAAAGAGTGGAGGAGAGTTTTTTACTCCTCAATCGGTATCTAATCTTATTGCAAAATTAGCAATATTTGGGCAAAACTCAATCAATAAAATCTATGACCCTGCTTGTGGTTCAGGTTCATTACTACTTAGAGCAAAAAAAGAGTTTGATAGTCATATTATAGAAGATGGATTTTGGGGACAAGAGATAAACCACACCACCTATAATTTAGCAAGAATGAATATGTTTTTGCACAATATAAACTATGATAAGTTTCAAATAGCTTTAGGAGATACTCTAACAGAGCCTAAATTTAGAGATGATAAACCATTTGATGCCATAGTTTCAAATCCTCCATATTCAGTAAAATGGATTGGAAAAGATGACCCAACTTTAATAAATGATGATAGATTTGCACCTGCTGGGGTGTTACCTCCTAAATCAAAGGCTGATTTTGCTTTTGTGCTTCATAGTTTGGATTATCTATCAGCAAAGGGAAGAGCTGGGATTGTCTGTTTTCCTGGTATTTTCTATCGAGGTGGAACAGAACAGAAGATTAGAAAATATCTAGTAGATAATAATTATATTGAGACTATTATCTCACTTGCTCCAAATCTCTTTTTTGGAACTTCTATAGCTGTTAATATTTTGGTGCTTTCAAAACATAAAACAGATAATAAAATCCAATTTATAGATGCAAGTGGAGAAGAGTTTTTCAAAAAAGCTACTAACAATAATATTTTAGAAGATAAACATATCCAAAAAATTATAGATATTTTTGCTAAAAAAGAGGATATTGAGTATATATCTAAAATAGTTGATAGTAAAACCATAGAAGAAAATGATTATAATTTATCTGTTAGCTCTTATGTAGAGGCAAAAGATACCAAAGAATTGATTGATATAGTAGAGTTAAATAGAGAGTTAAAAGAGACAGTTAAAAAGATAGATAGGCTAAGAGATGATATAGATAAGATAGTAAATGAGATAGAGCTATGAATAAGATATTAAAAAAACTATTTGGGGATTTTAAGGTTGAGTGGAAGAAGATTTCAGAAATAGCTTTAGTAAGTGGAGCAGGAGTTGATAAAAAAATAATTAAAGGAGAAAAAAAAATTAAATTACTTAACTATATGGATGTATATAGAAATCCTTATTTAAATATTAATATTCCTAATATGGAAGTTACAGCAAAAGATATTAAAATTAAACAATGTAATATTTTAAAGGGTGATATTTTTATAACTCCAAGTTCAGAAGTGAAAAATGAAATCGGTTTTTCAGCTATGGCAATAGAAGATATGTTGGGAGTTGTATATAGTTATCATATTATGAGAATTAGATTAAATGAATATAATTTAATTCAATCAATGTTTATAAACTATTTATTTAGGTCTGACGCTTTGCAAAAACAAATAAATAAACAAGCAAAAGGATTAACAAGATTTGGATTAACTAAAACTCAATGGGAAAATATTTTAATCCCAATCCCCCCTCTAAAAGTTCAAAAAAAAATTGTTGAGATACTTGACAATTTCACAGAGCTTACAGCAGAGCTTACAGCAGAGCTGTCTTTGAGAAAAAAACAGTATGAGTTTTATCGTGATAAACTTTTAACTTTTAGTAATGATGAGGTAGAGTGGAAGAAGTTGGGGGAAGTTGGGGAGTTTGTTCGTGGAAATGGTTTACCTAAAAAAGATTTTACAGAAAATGGAGTTCCTGCAATTCACTATGGACAAATCTATACTTATTATGGATTATCTACAACAAAAACAATTTCTTTTGTCTCTTTTGAAACAGCAAAAAAACTTAAAAAAGTAAATAAAGGTGATGTTATTATCACTAATACAAGTGAAAATTTTGAAGATGTTGGCAAAGCATTGGTTTATTTAGGGGAAGAACAAGCAGTTACAGGAGGACATGCAACAATTTTTAAACCAAGTAATCAAATTTTAGAAAAATATTTTGCTTACTTTACTCAAACGAATACTTTTACTAAAGAAAAAAGAAAATATGCAAAAGGAACAAAAGTTATCGATGTTTCTGCAACTGATATGGCAAAAATAAAAATCCCAATCCCCCCAATAGAAAAACAAAAAGAGATAGTATCTATTTTAGATAAATTTGATACGCTAACCAACTCTATAAGTGAAGGATTGCCAAAAGAGATAGAACTAAGAGAGAAACAATATGAGTATTATAGAGATATATTATTGAGTTTTCCAAAGGAAAATAATGAATAGTATAGAGATATATCAAGCACCAAATGGAGCAATAGAGTTTAAAGGTGATTTGGAGCATGAAACTATTTGGGCAAATCAAAAACAGATAGCTCAACTTTTTGAAATAGATAGAACAGTTGTATCAAGACATATAAAAAATATATTTAAAGATAAAGAGTTAGATAAAGATATGGTATGTGCAAATTTTGCACATACCACTAAACATGGTGCAATTAAAGAGAAAACCCAAACAAGAGAAGTAGAGTTTTATAACTTAGATATAATTTTAGCCATAGGTTATAGAACAAACTCAACAAAAGCTATTAGCTTTAGAAAATGGGCAACTTCTATATTAAAACAATACTTACTAAATGGCTATGCTATAAATGAGAAAAAACTAGCTACTACTAAAACACTACTAAATAACCTCAAAAAAACTATAAATATGCTATCAACTAAAAATATAGGATATGAAAAAGAGCTATTAAATCTACTTCAAAACTATACCAAAACTCTATCTCTACTTGAAAGTTATGATAAAGATAGTATTGATGATGTAAAAGGGTGTAAGAGTGACTATATTTTAACATATCAAGAGGGCAAAGAGGTTTTAGCTAGACTAAAAAATAATTTAATAGAAAAAAAGGAAGCCACAGAACTTTTTGCAAAAGAGAGAGCAGAGGGATTAAAAGGAATTATAGGCAATCTATATCAAACCTTTGGAGGAGTTGAGCTTTATCCAACTATTGAAGATAAAGCTTCACATCTGCTATACTTTATTATAAAAGACCACCCTTTTATTGATGGCAATAAACGAAGCGGCTCATTTTTATTTATATATTTTTTGGATAGATGTAACTATCTCTATAAAGAAAATGGAGAAAAAAAGATAAATGATAATGCTCTAACTGCTCTTACTCTTCTTGTAGCTAGTAGCAATCCAAAAGAGAAAGATTTATTAATAAAACTTATAAAACATCTTATATTTTAGGGGGAAAATATGAACCAAACTAAACCAATAGCCGAAACTGAAAACTATATAGTTTTAGATAAATATACAAAAATAGAACAACCTCAAACCTATCAAAGTGAAGCCGATTTAGAAAAAGAGCTTATAAAAGATTTGGTAGATTTAGGGTATGAGTATAATCCTAAGTTAAAAACACCAAAAAGTTTACTAGAAAATGTAAGAGTTCAGTTAGAAAACCTAAACAGCATTAAATTTAGCAATAGCGAATGGAGTCGTTTTGTAGAGGAGTATTTAGATAAGCCAAATGATAATATTATAGATAAAACCCGTAAAATTCATCATGATTATATATATGATTTTGTCTTTGATGATGGACATATCCAAAATATATATTTGGTAGATAAGAAAAATATCAATAGAAATAGACTTCAAGTTATCTCACAATTTGAACAAACAGGAAGCTATCTAAACCGTTATGATGTGACTATTTTAGTTAATGGTTTACCTTTGGTTCAGATTGAGTTAAAAAAAAGAGGGGTAGCTATTAGAGAGGCTTTTAATCAAATTCATAGATACTCAAAAGAGAGCTTTAACTCTCAAAATTCCCTTTTTAAATTTTTACAGATTTTTGTAATATCAAATGGAACTGATAGCCGTTATTTCGCAAATACGACCAAAAGAGATAAAAATAGCTTTGATTTTACTATGAATTGGGCAAGAAAAGATAATAACTCCATCAAAGACCTCAAAGATTTTACAGCCACATTTTTTCAAAAAAGAACTATCTTAGAGGTGCTTTTTAAATATAGTGTGTTTGATGTAACCAATACTCTACTTATTATGAGACCATATCAGATAGCAGGAACAGAGAGAATATTATGGAAGATAAGAAGCTCTTATGAGGCTAAAAAGTGGAGTAGTGTCGAGAGTGGGGGCTATATTTGGCACACAACAGGAAGTGGAAAGACTCTAACTAGCTTTAAAACAGCTCAACTTGCTACAGAGTTGGAGTTTATAGATAAGGTATTTTTTGTAGTGGATAGAAAAGATTTAGATTATCAGACCATGAAAGAGTATCAGAAATTTTCCCCTGATAGTGTAAATGGAAGCCAAAGCACAGCAGGACTTAAAAGAAATATTCAAAAAAATGATAATAAAATTATAGTTACCACTATTCAAAAACTAAATAATCTAATAAAGAGTGAAAAGAGTTTAGATATTTATCAAAAACAGGTAGTATTTATATTTGATGAGGCTCATAGAAGTCAGTTTGGAGAGGCTCAAAAAAATATTAGAAAGAAATTTAAAAAATATTATCAGTTTGGCTTTACAGGTACTCCAATTTTCACAGAAAATGCACTTGGAGCAGAGACAACAGCTAGTGTCTTTGGGATAGAACTTCACTCTTATGTAATAACTGATGCAATTAGAGATGAAAAAGTTTTAAAATTTAAAGTAGATTATAATAGCGTCAAAGCTAAATTTAAAGAGTTTGAAACCCAGAGTGATGATAATAAACTAAACGCTTTAGAGACTAAAGAAGCACTACTACACCCAAATAGAATAGAGGAGATTTCAAAATATATATTAGAGAATTTCAGGCGAAAAACCCACCGTTTAACTGTAGGTAGTAAAGGCTTTAATGCAATGTTTGCAGTTAGTAGTGTTCAATCTGCTATGGCTTACTATAAAAGTTTAAATGAGTTACAAAAAGGAAGCCAAAAACCACTTAAGATTGCTACAATATTCTCATTTGCACCCAATGAAGCACAAGATGCTATTGGAGAGATAGAAGATGAGAGTTTTGAGCCAAATAGCATGAATAGTACAGCTAAGGAGTTTTTGGCAGGAGCGATTGATGATTATAATAAAATGTTTGGGAGTAACTACTCTGTTGATAGTAAATCATTTCAAAACTATTATCGTGACTTAGCTAAAAGAGTAAAAAATAGAGAGGTTGATTTACTTATTGTTGTTGGAATGTTTCTAACAGGATTTGATGCTCCAACACTTAACACTCTATTTGTAGATAAAAATTTAAGGTATCATGGACTAATACAAGCCTATTCAAGAACAAATAGAATTTATGATACCACAAAAGCATTTGGAAATATTGTAACTTTTAGAGATTTAGAGAGAGCTACTATTGATGCGATAACACTCTTTGGAGACTCTAATACAAGAAATATAATATTGGAAAAAAGCTTTAAAGAGTATATGCAAGGATTTGGAGATACCAAGGGATATATAGAGATAGTCAAAGAGCTAAAAGAAAAATTTGCAAATCCTACTGAAATTATTTTAGAAAAGGATAAAAAAGAGTTTGTAAAACTTTTTGGAGACTATTTGAGAGTTGAAAATATCTTACAAAACTATGATGAGTTTAAAGATATAGATATTTTATCAGATAGATTAGTCCAAGATTATCGCTCAACCTATAATGATATTCGTGAGGAAGTTCGTCGCAAAATAGAGAATGAAAAGAAAGAGAAATCAGATATTGATTGGAATGATATTGTTTTTGAAGTTGATTTACTAAAATCTCAAGAGATTAATTTAGATTATATTCTTGAATTGATTTTTGAAGATAACAAAAAAACAAAAAATAAAGAAGATGTAATTAAAAATATCTGTAGTCTTATTCGTTCAAGCATTGGACACCGAGCCAAAGAGAGTCTGATAGTCGATTTTATCAATAGTGTTGATTTAGATGAGTTTGAGGAGAAAGCTAGTATTATAGAAAGTTTCTATAGATTTGCCCAAACAAAACAGAAAGAAGAGGTAAAAAGATTAATTGAGGAAGAAAATCTAAAAGAGGAGGAGGCAAAAAGATACATATCCATATCTTTAAAACGAGAATACGCTAGTGAAAATGGAACAGGGCTTAACTCTATTTTACCTAAAATGAGTCCTCTAAATCCCCAATATTTGACAAAAAAACAGAGCGTATTTCAAAAAATTGCTTCATTTGTAGAGAAGTTTAAAGGGGTTGGAGGTGAAATTTAAATGAAAGAGATAAATGGAACTACTAGAATACTTCTACAATAGAGACAATAGTATAGTAAACTACTATCAACGCAAATTTTCCATAACTAAAGCAGAAAAAACTTTAATATATGGCTCTCCTGCATCAGGAAAGAGCTTTTTGGTTTTTGATTATCTTATGCATTTTGAGTCTGAAGATATTTTATATATAGACTTTAAAGACCCAAAGTTTCAGTTTAGGGATATTATGGAGGAGGATATAGAGGGGTTTGTGGAGTCTAATGGTATAGATATTTTAGTACTTGACCACTACAAGCATGAATATTTTGAGAAACTGCCTATTGTTAGGGAGCTTATTATTCTCTCTAACTACTTTTATGATTATGGAGATGGGTTTAATTATCTTGAAGTTCCGCTACTTGATTATGAAGAGTTTTTTGCTTTTCAAAAACATAACTCTGAAAAACAGATTTTTAATCTCTTTTTAAAACAGGGAACTCTTCCACAATTAGCTACTCAATCTATACCAAAAGAGCAACTATTTCAAATTTTTATAAAAAGTCATTTTAATAATTCCGAGCAGAAATTATTAAATATTTTAGCACATTTTAATGGTTCTATAGTTACCACTTTTCAACTCTATAGTTATGCTAAAGAGAGATATAAAATATCTAAAGATTTAATATATAGACAGATAAAAGATTTAATTGCTAGAGGTGTAATTTTATTTATTCAAGATGCTATAAATCCAAGTAGCAAAAAGCTACTATTTTTTGATTTTGCTTTAGCTAAATATTTAACACTTACTCAAAAGTTTCCAAAACAGTTTGATAGTATGGTAGCACTCTCTTTAGTTAAACACCGTATTAGTTTTAAATCTTTTGGAGTAAGAGGATATATTACAGATAAAAATATATTAATTACCCCTGCACCATTTGAGAGTGAAGATAGTTTTTGGAAAAAAGCACATAGTAAATTTTCTATATATAAAAAAAGTGGTGTTAAACGAGTAAATATTGTAACAGTAGCTACTAATTATGAGTTTTCTATAGAAGATATAATTTTTGAGGCAATGCCTTTTTATGAATGGGTGGTAATAAATGATGGATTTTAAACATGGTGGAGATATTTGGCAGTTTGCTAAAGATAATGGCTTTAATATAGATGAGGTGGTTGATTTATCTTCTAATATAAATTTTATTAAACCAAAAATTAATATAGATTTTAATAAATTAAATATATCTTCTTATCCAAACTATAATATATTAAAAGAGGTAATAGCTAAAAACTACTCTATAGATATTAATCAGTTTGAGTTATTTAATGGTGCTACCTCTGCTATATACTCTCTATTTAGAGAGCTTAATTTAAATAGTGTAACTCTATATGTTCCAATATATTTAGAGTACAAAAGGTGTGCTATTTTAAATGGGTATAGGATTAACTATATAGATAGATTTAAAAATATAAATCAAGATATAGAGAAAAACTCATTAGTTGTATTTGTAAATCCATCTACTCCTGATGGAGAGTTTTATAATATTAAACCTCTTTTAAAACTATGGATAGAAAAGGAGGCTACAATTTTAATTGATGAGTCTTTTTTAGAATTTACACCCTTTAAATCGGCTATTAAATATATAAGAGAGTATAAAAAATTATATATTTTAAAATCAATGACAAAATTTTATAGTTCAGCAGGTATTAGAGTTGGAATTATTATATCAAACCAAAATAATATTAAAAGATTAAAAGAGAAAGAACCTATTTGGAAAATTTCAGAATTTGATAGTAAATATATAGAATTAGCCCTAAAAGATAGTAGTTTTAGAGATAGGACAATAGGTGAAAATAATAAAAATAGAGATAGAGTTATAGAGATTTTAAAAAGAGTAAAATATATAGATAAAATCTATAAATCAGATGTCAATTTTATTTTAATAAAGTTAAAAGATATAAACTCAAAAGAGTTTCAACAGATATTAACTCCATATAAGATATTGGTTAGAAATTGCTCTAATTTTGATTTTTTAGATAGTAGTTTTATAAGAATTGCCATTAAAGATAGTAAATCAATAGATATATTAGAGGAGGCTTTATGTATGAATTTTATTTAGGAGTTAAGTTTTCTCTTTCATACTTTTCAAATTTTCCAATATCTTTTAAAAAGAGTGATAACCTATCTACAAAAAGAGTTTTAGGTTCAATGCTCTCTTTCTTGCCATTTGTTGGTTTAATTTTAGGTGTAGCTATAGTTTTAATTTTTTTAATTTTATCAAAATTAGGTTGGTATGGAGCTACTATATCGGCTGTTATTTATATGATGCTTTATGGATTTATACACACAGAGGCTATTATGGATACAGTTGATGCTATATATGCTAAACATAGTGGAAAAGATGCCTATAAGATAATAAAAGAGTCAACAGTTGGTGCTATGGGTGTTTTATATGCTGTTGGGTTTATAATAATAAAGTTGGCAGGAATAGTTTATCTATTTAACCATAATCTATTAAAAGAGTTTATAGCCATTTTATTAATTAGCCGACTCTCTCTACTTATTCTAATAGATACGCTAGATTTTAAATCACTATTTGTAACCAAATTAAAAGAGTCTTTAGATTGGAAATATCTAATTTTTTCATTTTTATTAACTTTGCTTATTGGCTCTATTTTAACACCATATTTTATAATTATAATGCTTTTTGGAGTAGTAGTATCTTTTATAATCTCTATCTATATCGGTAAGAGACTTGGTTTTATAAATGGAGATGTTTTAGGTACAACTTTGGAACTGGTTGAGATTTTACTATTTTTAGTTGTGGCTCTATTAATATAGAGCCATATCAACACTCTCATCTTCTATTACGGAGTTTTCTATCATCTTATCATATCCGTAAATATCTTTTCTAAAGAAAGTTCGTCCATCTTTATTAAATACTGTAAAGTATGCAGTTTGTACTACTAACGGTTTTGTAAATCTAAATATCTTATTTTTTAAGTTATTTCTATATTTATCAATAACCTTTAAATCATTTTTTCTTAATCTAGGCTTTAACATCTCTAAGAGTTCAAATGGTTTAGAGATACGCATACAACCTGAACTATATACTCTATATCTTCTAGCAAAAAGAGACTTATTATCTGTATCATGAAGATATACAGAGTATTTATTTGGAAACATAAATTTAATTCTTCCCAACGCATTATCATCACCTGGGAATTGAACAAATCTATATGGAATATGACCTTTTTTCTTATCTTGATATGGAAGTAATTTTTCTATATCTAAATGTTTAATCTCTTTACTATTTTTTCCCCACCCTTTAAAGACATGAATATTATGTTTTTCCATATAATCTGGCTGTTTAATTAAAGTGGGAATTAAATCTTTTCTAACTAAATTTTCAGGAATATTCCAATTTGGATTTAACTCTAAATATGTCATTTTTGATTGAAAAATAGGTGTTGGTCTCTCATCTCTACCTATAACAGCACTCATATGTAAAATAGAACGATTATCTTTGTAGTAGTCCATTGTAAAATTTGGAATATTAACTAATATATACTCTTCTGGAAACTCATTTGGAAAGACTTTTAATTTATCTAAATTGGTAATAATACTTCTTACTAACATATCTATAGGTTTATTCATATAATATATTGTAACTTTATCTATAACTCCATTTCGTTCTAAATTAAATCTCTCTTTGTAGCTAGATATAGCATATTTTAGTTTATTATCAAACATATTACTAAAATCACCATTTTTAGGATAATCTCCAGATATAGCTAGTCTCTTTTTTATTTGGACTACCTTATTATCAACATCACCATATTTTAAACCTTTAAAATTTTTAGTATAAGGTATTTTAGGAGGGGTTGGCATACTTCTATATATCTGTAGTGACTCAATTAATCTTGCATATCTATCTTTTAGTGGAATTAGAGAATTTAAAAATCCATCAATATCCTCTTTTATTAATCCATTAAAAAGCTCTTTTACAGATGGTGGATTTTTTTTAACCATTTCCCAATTTGCTTTTATATCTTTTGTCTTTTTTAGCTCTGCTAGTTTTAAAGATACACTATCCCAATTTACATCACTTTTTACAATAAATTTAGCTAATGCCATATAACTTTTTGTAAGTGCAATATCTAATATTGCCAAATCATTGGCATTTTCATTTACATTCATATTATCTTGTAGTAGATATGAGTATTGTCCTATGGTATTTTGATAAAAGTTTTTATCTTTATAGTTATAATAAGGATTTTGAAGAGAATTCATTAATGTATGAAAATTTTTAGCATGTCCTATCCAAAGAGGGTGGTTAGCGTTCATTTTATAGATAGATTTTACTCTATCTGTTTCATTTTGTAACTTTAAAGATAGTTCTGTATCTAACAGTGTAGCAAAGATAGAAGAGTATAGTATGGTTAATAAAAGTATAATTCGCAAAGCAATCCCCATTTTAATTTTTAAAATATGTTTAAAAACTCAAACAAGTTAAATTTTTAGAGATATTTTAAAATAAAGTTTAGAGAGAGTCAAGCTATTTTTATAGCTTGACAGATATTTAAAGTAAATATTAGAAGTGATATTTTACACCAAGGTTTGCACCCCAAGTTGAGTTTGAACCACCATAATCTCTTAAATAGTTAACTACATCTGTAAATACTGAGATATTTTGAGTTACACCATAATCAAGTCCTGCACCAAATGAGAAACCAGAGTTATCACCATCAAATGGATTATCATTAGGATTTGTACTTGTAGCAGGGTCTGACATATTAATAAATGAGTATCCAAGTAATCCATAAATATTAAGATTATCTAGTACAGGGTATTGTGGTTTAAGATAGATACCATACTCCGCTAAATTATCTTGACCAGCATTCTCTTCAGAAACAGATAACGCAGCTCTAAGTTCAGCACCTAGATACTTCATAAAGTTATAACCAATTACACCTGTAACACCTAGTTGTTGGTCTTGATGAGCTTCATCTCCAAAAAGATTTACTCTATCATCTGAACGAACAGCCATTTCTGATATTGCTAAACCAACATAAGGTCCAACTCCTGCTTCTTTTTTCTGAACAACAGGTGTTGGCTTAGGTGTTGGAGCTACTGTTGGTACTGGTGTTGGTACTACTTTTGGAGTCATGGTTGGCATTGGTGTTGGCTCTGGCTCTACAGCTTGAACCTCTGCATTAACATAGTCCTCATTTTCAAATGTGGTAACACCACCAATATCTCCACCTGCATAACTTATACTACTTAACGCTGCAATAGCAATAATAGAATTTCTTAATTTCATAACTTAATCTCCTTGTATTTTTAAATTTACACAAGTATAACATATTTTATTTATAAAAATATAATAAACTCTTCAAAATGTTATTATTAGTATTAAAAAACTTATTAATTATGTTAATTTTAGTTATTTATTATTATCGATATACTCTTTAAAAAGATATTGATGTTCATTTGGTAAATTTTCAAATAGTCTATTAGCCAATTTTCTAATTTCCCATAATGCACTTTTATTACTTCTTAATTTAATAAAATTTTGTAAACTTCTTGTATTAATTGTCCAAGTTAGCTCCGTTTTGTAACTCTCTGGCAGACAAAATTTAGCAATATCATTAGAAATCCCCTCTTTTAATATAGCTTGAAGATTGTTTAAAGCTTTAATTGATGCCGTATCAACCATACTATTACCTGTTAAAACTAGAAACTCTTTAGCTTTTTCAAAATCATTTTCTATAAAAGGCTCTCTTGCTTTTAACTCTTTTAGAGTATATCTTGTACTTTTTACACTTAAAGACGCTATTCTATGACGACTTAATTCTTGGAGCAATGCTCTTGAAACCCCTTTTATATAAAATGTATATACTAAATGCTCCTTATATTTTTTTATATCTAAATCAGCATAATTCAATAACTCAACTCGCATTAATTTTTCCTTTTTTATATTTACTTAAATAAATTTTTGATGTATGTATAGATAAATTGAATTCATTAGACATCTTTTTAATAATATTTTTACCGTTCAATAAAACTTACTCAAACATATCTATAGCTAAGTTTTTACAACTTAAGCTACAGATTGTGCTTGATGTTTATTTCCTGCTTCAATGCTACTAGTTAAATTTAGAAGTCCAGCCTCTAAATTCATTGCCTTTAGTTCCACAGGCGTTACTTCGGGGTGAACTCTCCCTAGTTGATTATGTAAATTGATAGATGCATTTAAATCTCTATCAATCTCTAATTTACACTCATCACAATAGTATGTTCTATCTGATAGTGTTAAATCTTCTTTTTTACTTCCACAGTTACAACAAATTTTAGAAGAAGCAAACCATTTATCATTAATAAAAAGCTTATCCCCTTTCTGTTCCGACTTGTATTCTAGTTGTCTTTTTAGCTCATAAAAGCCTAAATCTTGGATACTCCTAGCCAATTTATGGTTACTCATCATACCTTTTACATTTAAATTTTCAATAGAGATAAATTTAAAATTATCTGTAAGATATGTAGTTAATTTGTGGAGTCTATCTCGTCTAATATCGGATATTTTTTTATGAAGCTTTGTAAGTTTAAGTTTGAATTTTTTGTAATTGTTCGATTGTGGGGTTGTATCTCCTTTTTTTCTGCTATGCTGTTTTCTTGAAAGTTGTCTATTTAATTTTTTTAGTTTTCTAAGCAGTTTTTTTAGAGGTCTCGGACTCTCAATATAAGTACCATTACTTAAAACTGCCAATTTCTTTATTCCTAAGTCTATTCCAACACTTGCTTGGTTTTTACAAGGTAAATAGCTCATAGATGGTTTAATTGCAAATGAAATAAACCATTTATCAGCTATTCTACTAACTGTAGCATTTGATATTTTTCCCTGAAGTCTAATATTCTCTCTCAACTTTACCCAACCTAAATTTGGGATTTTTACCTTTTGTCTCTCTACCTTTATTTGGTCTCCACCTATATAAAAACTGTCTCTACTTTTGCCTTTCTTTTTTAGTTTTGGTTTTCCACTAATTTTATCAAAAAATCTTTTATATGCTTGTTGAAGTTGAATAAATGGTTGCTGAACTGCATATTTTGTTACATCATATACAAATGGAAATTTCTCTTTTTTAA
>Ga0256842_1001428_pt1 | contig 19093 bp, 14 predicted proteins | sample 4559240metaG_FD_185973 | JGI IMG/M metagenome (GOLD analysis project Ga0256842, IMG submission 185973) | Hydrothermal vent microbial communities from Guaymas Basin, Mexico - 4559-240 | ecosystem: Environmental > Aquatic > Marine > Hydrothermal vents | place: Mexico: Guaymas Basin | collected...
CTCCCTGTGGTTACATATGGCTGGGGGGCTATTGCCCCCCACCAGAACTCAAAACCTCACGTACCCCAACACAGACCTCTTTGACTTGCTTGTGAGAACATAAAGCCTCTCTCTTGCACGAGTCATCGCAACGTAAAGAACCCTTATCTCCTCCTTCAGAGCGTTCTCATCCCTCTGAATCTCCTTCTCAATCTTGCGATTCACGAAATCAATGACAATGACAACATCAGCCTCCTCGCCCTTTGCGGCGTGCATCGTGTCCACGTAGATTACCCTTCCATTCCTCTTCTTTCTGAGCCCAGCCAAAACACGCTTCTCTTCCGGATCAAGAACATCAAGGTAATGGTTCTCAATGAACCTCGCAAGGGATAGAACGTCGTCAGAACACTCGCCTGATTCATTATCTTCATCATTGGGGTGCTCTCCTGCAGTGAGGCATTCTTCAACCTTCATTATGGCTTCTATGGGCGTTTTGAACAGGGACCGAAGCCGAATTCCTTCCTCATTCAGAGAAGTTACAGCGAAGAACAGCCTCATACCAATGTTCCTTTTCTCCTCGAAGGCGATGACTTCCTCAAGGAGGTCATAAAGACTGTCGTCATTCTTTATCCTTGAGACTCTGTATCCCGCCTCAATGATGTACTTTTCAAGCTCTCTCGCTTGCTTGTTCGTTCGTGTAAGGACGAACACGGTCTTATCTTCATCCATAACGCTCTCAAGAATCTGAATCACTTTCTCACCAGTCGTTCTATCCATCTTGAGGAGATTGGACTTCTTCAGGTACTCTGTAATGGCCTTACCAAGTTCTTCACGTGGCTCATACTCGAAGTGGGCTCTGAGCCACCTTGTAAGCATCTCTGCCTTGTTATACACTTGCTTGGGCAGTCTATAACTTCTCTTCAATACAACAACTGTACCAGATGCCATGAAATTCTCAAACTCGGAAGGATCAGCCCCTTGGAATGAATATATTGATTGATTCGGGTCTCCAGCCGCGACTACATAGTCAAGGAGACCGATGCTCCTCAATCTCTTCGCAACTGCCCATTGAAGGGGGCTGAAGTCCTGAGCTTCGTCCATTATTATGACTCTGGGCTCACTGCCCTCTTTCTCTGGAGCGAGTGTGGCGGGAGTGGTTGTAAGGAAGTACCTGAGAACTGACACATAGTCAAAAATGCCCTTCTCCTCCTTCCATGCCACGTAATCCCTTATTCTCTTGTACACGGCGTCTTTCTCCTGTTGTTTTACGATTTCGAGGATTTCATTGCTGTCTTTATCATAATAGACGTTGAAATAGTAGTTGTACCTTATCTCGGCAACGTTTGACGGGTGTGAACTGAACCGATCCCTGAAGTCATAGCCATAGTTCATTTCCATCATCGCGGCAATAAACGGCTCTCTCATAAATCCTGCTGATGTGAGGAGTTTATTCCGCATAAGAACCCTTGTGATGTAACTGTGCAGAGTGTACGCGTTGTAAATTCCTCTTTCTTTCAGAACCCTGACCGCAGAAGTTGTAAAGGTGAGAAAGAGAACCTCATCACTCGTGTAATCCCTCCTCGTGATGAGCTTATTGAGACCGTATCGTTGCACGAAGCCTGTAACATCCGTAGAAACATCTCCCGTAAAGTACTTGTAAAGATTGATGAGAGCGGAGGTTTTTCCCGTTCCTGGGGGCCCCAGAATGGTTATCTGGATGCTCATGCTGCACCACTCTCCTCAATACTCTCGTCAAGATCCACGTACTCTTGTTCATTCAAGTACTCGTCAATGGTTTTTATGGGGGGCTTCATGGCGTTCTCTTTCTCCAAGAAGTCAAAGAACCTGTCTGAAATCAGATAATAAAGGTATATGTGCCTTCCATTCTTCAAAGATTTGCTCCGCCTGACTTCTCTCCAGGTTTTCTTGTCAATAATCCCCATTCTGTGAAGGAACTTGGCGAGAAGCCTGACGAATCCGCGGATGTCAGTTCCGTACTCGAGCATGTGGGGATCAAAGTAGATTCTGTTCTCGTTTTCAGCATATATCATTATCCTCTTCCTGAACAACTCATCGACACGATCTCCGCTTATTGAGTTCAGTTCATCAATCTTCACTATCTCAAAGACCTCCGTCTCGATGATGTCAAGGAAAACGTTCTTGACGTCTTCGTACTCCTCTATTACAATCTCCTTTGCGTTTCTCGTAATGAATGCATAGTAATCCAGCATTATTTTGGCGAGAACTTCGTTGAATTTTCTCTTTTCCTGTTTATTGAGCTTTCTGATTGAAAGCGGATCGACGATGTAAACCCCGAAATGGGCCATAAAGTCCTCATTGAGAGAATAGAACATCCTCTCCTTCTCTACCCGCTCCTTGTTCTTGAGAACGATTGTCTCAACCTTCCCGGCCTTCTCCACAGTGAACGAGACCTTGTACGTTACTCTACCACTCCGTTCGTCCACTTCCTTGATGATGTCAGAAGTGCGTTCGATAAGCCACCCAAGAAGGTCAAAATCATTGGAGAGAATCCTCTGAGCACTTGTTATAGAGTATTCGCTCGAGCTCTCCCTTGTTTTCTTCATTACCCGCTGGTAATAAGAGCGAAGTGCTCTATTGAGCTCCCAGATGATCCCCCTTCCAAGATAACTCTTGTAGTTCTTCAGCGTCGCTGAGTAAGTATCCCGAACCGCCCGCTCCCGGTCTTCCCAGGGGTCACTATCCTGAGTCTCAAGGTACACCCTTCTTACGATTTCGAGGGTATCCTCCAGTGGAATCCCCCTGTGCCAAGCGAAAGCCGCAAAGCCAAGGACGAGGTTGTGCCTCCTGCCAGGTATGTAGTAGTTTTTCAGGACGGCTACCAGAGCGTCTTTTTCCTCACTATTGAGCTTTGTATTGCCCCTATTTTCGATGTGAAGCTCTTCCTGTGTTGTGCTCCCTTCCCGTAGCTTCTTCTCAATAAGTCCCTCAAGTTCAAGCATGTTTGTTCCAGAAACTTCAACTATCTTTGAAACGGTCTCGTAGATTGTCCCAGCTATCTCACGTCTGTTCACGGTCCAAGCAACTCTCATAATGCGTGAAGGATTGTACACGCTCTTATCTACGGCATTCTCGACGAGATAGGCGTAGTTGGGGTCTATACTCTCTTTGAGAACTCTCTCAAACTCGTCTGCAAGTTCTCTTCCAACCTCCCGAAAAGCCGCCTGCCAATTTCTGTCACCAACCTCAACGGGATTCACCTTGAGGTACACATGGAAGCCAAAGCCCGAGAAAACCACCATGTATCTGAAGTTGTACTTCCCAAACAGTCTTTGAACTGCCTCCTTTATGGCTTCCTTCACCGCTGATACCTCAACCTCTGATGGAGCCCTATTGTGAAAGACATCCACATCAATCGGCAGGTTTATCACTTCGAGTATGTCATCATTGGTGAGAGAACCGGCTTTTTGCCCTCCTGTGGGGTTTATAGTGACGTATATACCCTTTATCTTACCGTCTGAGTTCATCTCCCTGATAATGTATCTCACTGCCGTCTCAAACCTCTTGATTTGGAACATCCTACGCTTCACACTGCCATCCAGTCCCAGTATCCTGACTTCAAACCAGTACTCCTTGTTTGTATTCTCATAGAGAAACTCCAAGTACTTCCGTATCATGCCAGAAAGGGCCTCCTTGTTTTCGAGGATTGCCCTGTCTTCGTCGCTGATAAGGCTGACGTGCCTCGGCATCATTGTTCATCACCCCTGAGAAGCTTTTGAATCTCTTCTACGTGCCTTGCAAGGCGCTTCTTGTCCCATTCTGTGAGTCCGTCGGTGTGCTGTATTCTCCAGAGGGCGGTATGAACACTTCCGATAGCCTCGTGGAGGTCTTCATGGTCCTGGTAAAACTTCTTTACGACCCTCTCAACCATCTCACTTACGGCCAGAATACTGGCCCTTACCTCACTGGGGTTCTCCGTACGCACGGGAAAAACGGCCTTGAAGGCGAATTCTTTCTCAGTCTCGTAGAGGAATCTTATCCTCTCTCTATCCCTCAAATCAAGGCCCCAGGTGTATATGTCGTCAAAATCAACCTTTCCATCAGCGATTTTACGGGCCAGCTCTATCTGGGTGGTGAGTAGTCTCTTCGAAGCTCTTCTGAGAAGATACTTTGTGGAGGCAGGTATGTATAGGTTGTACCTACCCATCTGATTTCACCTCACCACGATGTGTGCGCACACTATATAAAAACTTTTCGCCTCAATAATGAAGGATAATTCATCAAAATTGGAGGTAAACTTACGACAAGGTGTCAGATAATAGCAACTATGGGGCTGATTCACAACTCATGATGTACGAGGTGTGGCAGTGCGGGAGTGCTCTCTATTGATGGCGTTGAATTGGGTAGTGAATCGTGACTCGTGAATCAAACCCCTCACAGCTACTTATAAGAGGAACAAAAGATGGAAGATTACTCCTCCCCAAGTTCTTCAACGTCAATACCCAGCTGTCTGAACGTCTCAAGCAGATTCTCGTACTCTGTTTGACTCATGTGCCCATTCTCTGCCTTTATCTCGATGGTAACCCTCTCAAACTTGGTCTTCAGTAGGTTCAACGCCCTCAATATGTCCCTCAGCCCTCCAGTTCCGGGCCCCAGTGTCAGGTGCAGGTGAATGGACTCTACCTGACTTCCCACAACCTCTTCTCTGGCCTTTGTTTCTGGAGGCACAAGCACAGTCTGCTTATCCCTGACTGCCGGGGGCCTCCACTCCTCCCCTGGAGCCTCAGCTACGCTCTCAGCTGTGGCTCTCTCTTGAGCTATAGCTTGAGCTTCAACTTCTGCCTCAGCTTCAGCCTTTGCCCTTGCCCTCAGCTCTTCGCAGTACTCCCTGTTCACGATGACCTCCTTCTCGTCAAGGGTAACCGTGGGCCTTTCACCGAGGTACTCGCAGGTTACCTCCTCTCCGGTGAGGTATCCCAATCCAAAGCGCCCCTCGCTTACTCCCTGCCTTATCGCGTCTATAAGCACACTCTTACTCTTCAAGAGTGGCATCCCTGGAGTCTTGAGGAAGCTCTCGTAGAGTGCCTTCGTTGGAACGTACTCCTTCCCATCCAGGTACTTCATCTCGATGACCACTGGAGCCATCTTCTCGACGAGCTTACCCTCCTCTCTGAGCTTCTCATAGATGAGCTCCTCGATGGTCTTCTTGATGCCCACAGGCTTCATGCCAAGGTCAAGCTCTTCGTAGCCTCCACGAGTGGGAAGCAGTACGAGCCTGTAAAGCTCTGCTATCTTCTGAACGATGTCCTCCCGTGCTCGCTTCAAATTCTCCTTCACGTCATCCTTTTGCTCTGAAGTGAGCTCCAGAGAACCCTTCTTTGCCTTCTCGTCGATAATCTTCCATGCAAGATACCTCCTCACGAGCCTGTTGAAACTGGCCCTCTCCGTCTCCCTTGGAACGAGGAAGATGAGGGTGTTCTTGTGAACCCTCTCGCTACCCCCGTACGATTGCAGAATCTGGAGAACCTTCTCCTTGTCATACTCGGGAAGAACAACGAGTTTCAAGCTTGGATCGCTATCAGGAACGTCCACCGGTTTACTCGGCCACAGATAGACCTTGAAGTACCGCCCCTTGAGCTGACCCTTCAGCAGTTCGTGTTCAACATCCCTTATCTGCTCCTCGCTTACGTTGTTCATCTCATCCACAACGAGCTTGTTGAGGCTTGGCTCAAGGCTGAAGAAGTATCGGCCATCGCGGTAATGGAGATAAAGGAGATTATCCTTGAGGTATAGGATGGCGTCTCCCACTATACTGCTTGAGTACCTTGTATCGGCACAGGAGAGCTTTATCTCCTTCGTAGTGGCCCCTTTCACGTCCCCGCCGGAGAATGAGTACATGAAGATGACGGTTGCCGCTCTCGTCCCCACGCGATAGTGCTCGTAGGATTCGCCGACCATCCTGTCGACCCGTTTTGCGCCAGAGTTGGGTGAGAGAATGTCCGCGTCAAGAACGGAATAGTACCTGCTCTCCCCTATAATGTCTATGAGCTCGTCCCTGAGCGTCTTGACACTCAAGTCGAAGTCGGAGAGCCTGATAAATGGCACATCCCTTCCGATGAGCGAGTGAACCACTATGGAGAGAAGTCTCAGCACACCTCTTGTTCTCTGGAACTTCGGCAGACTGCCCCAGCGGTGGTAGAGAACGTCAATGACCTCCGGCTGGAATGGATAGCTCCTGAGAAACCTCTGGCGGTACTGGTAGGCATTGAGGCCCTCCGGGATGAGGCCCTCCTTCTCAAGGTACTCTACCACACGCTTTACAACGGCTTCCATCTCGGTCTCATCAATCCTCTTGAAAAGCCTCGTTCTGATGACGTCGTGGACTTCCTCCTCCTGAACTGGAGTAAACACCTTCTGAGAGCGCCCCACTATCTTCTGGAGCTTCTGGAAGTACTCCTCGGCCTTCTCAGAGTAGTGCTCAAGAATGCTGGACGGGAGAGTCATGACGAGAAGAACCCTGTCTGTGGACTTCACGACCTCAGTGAGCTCATGGATGAATGCCAGTGTCTGGTCGGCGAGGGTGGTTTCCCCAACGGTAACTCCAGCGGCCTTTACCATGTACTCAAGGAGTTCATCAACGAGAATCAGTACTGGAGCCTTCTCCTCGAGGAGTTCTGATAGCTTTATCTTTCCTGGGGCGACGTTGCCCTTGAGGCGGCTTGCACTGCCCGTGAGCTGGCGTTCAAGCTCCTCCCAGAGGATGACATCCTTCGCGTCAAAGGCAGTTCCGTCGAGAACGACCACATTCGCGCCCCACTCTCGGGCCTTGTGATAGAGTGCTATAAGCGAGTGTGTCTTACCCCCACCGAAGGGAGTCTGGAGCTGTATCACCGCGTCCCCAACGCCCTCGAGGAGCCTTTTTCTCGCTATGTCAAGGAGAGCACTCAACCCACTCGTTATGTACGTTCTCTCCCAGAAGAGCTCCGGGTTCCTGTAGTCCTCAGGCCCCTTGTTCTGATAAACGCTCCAAAGGTCAGCGGCGAAAGTATCAAGGGTGAACTTCCCCTCCTTTATATCATCGTGGGGAATGGCGATCTGGTAAAACGGCTTCAGCTCCATGGTTACACCTCCAAACCATATACCCTCAGGAGTATTTGGGCTTTCCGGTCACATTATCAAGATCAAGATAGGGCAGATTGAGAGGGCACCCATAATGGGGGACGTCCAAAAATGTACATATGGCGGGCCAGCGTCCCTCCGAGTAGCCAGCTCCACACTATCCACTCCCGGACCCAAAGAACTCCTTGAACTTGTTGATAAGGCTGGTTCTATTCCCAGTGAGTTCCTTGGTCTTGTTTCCGAGTAGCTCCCCCAGAGAACTCACTTGAGCCTGAACCCAGTCTGGATCGTCAACTTTTGAAATGAGTCCCTCTACCATCTCCGGATTGTCTCCGAAGGCCTCAAAGTACCTGTTTATAAGTCCCCGGGTCTCCCAGTGCATTGTGCTCATGACGACCTTGAGAGCGGTGCTACCCCCATAGCGATATATCACGTGGAAGAGGCGGGTCTTCCATAGGAGATTGCCAACAAGCTTGTACGAAACCTTGTAAGCAACGTTCTCCTTCATGAAGATGAGTTCCAGTCCCACTACAAAGAGCCTCCCGTAGAAAGCTGAGTAGGTGTCCCTATCTCCTGGAACAACTTGTGCAGCGGCTATGATGAGTCTGTTGTAGTCACGGGCAAACGAGCACATCATAAGCATGTCTTCAACCTGTGAGGGTTTGAGAGTATTTTTGAGCTTCCTGATTTCCCTATCGTTCAAATAAGGTAGTTCAATCCCGTAATCCTTTGATAGGCCCTCTGCAAGATTTTTGTACTTGTGGAGGGCCACCGTAAGGTTTGAAACTTCTTCGCTGTATGTGGTAAGGTTCTGGTATCCTGAGATGTTCCCGCATTCGGGGAGCATGGGTAGGGATGCAATTGAGCTCGCCAGTGCAATCGTAACGTTGTCGTAACCGTACGTGGATATGCTATCCCACAGGCTCTGGGTGAAGTTCTGGAGACTTGTCTTGATCCGGAGAGCCTCTTCTTGGCTCGGGTTGAGTGGTTCGGCTTCTTCTGACGTTGCAGAAACTTGCTCTCCGGATTCGCCAGAAAAGACGCTTGGAGAAGTACTCTCCACTGTATTGGCTGGAACTGAAACGCTGGAATCATTTGAGAAGCTCAGCGGGATTGCCACTTTCTCCTCGGATGTTGCTCCGTGCTGAACGAGTCCCCACTGCCAAGTCGTTGCGAGGAACATCAGTACCATAAACCCAACAACTGCGAAACCCAGTGTTTCCCTCAGAGGACGATCACCCTTCCTGTGTTACGCTCTCTATTCAATAAAAAGCTTTTCTGTCCGGATTGTATCTCTCACCGACCAGTTTCTTCACATGGAATCATTTATAAGGGACTGCATCGGAATGGCAAACAGTGATAACCATGGAATCTCTTCAGGGCGGGAGAGGCCATTGGGCACTTCCTGAAGTTGTGGTTGAAAAGTACAGCGATGACCTGCTTATGGGGGTACTTGACGCTATAGACCCCTACTTCTCTGCCATCCCCTACGTGAGGAAGAAGCACCAGACTCACAGATTCAGGGCACTCCTCCGCCTGAGAGAGCTTCTGGATGAGAAGCGGGACGTCCTTATCTCCAGAATAACCCAGGTACTGCCCAGGGAAGCGAGCAGGATGCACTATCTCAAAGCTCAATCTGAAGTGCTCAAGATATTCGAGGAAGAGCTCGCTGATGTGATGGACGAGATAGACGAACTCATGCACATCCTCAATGAGAACGAGCTCAAGAACTCAATAAGAACCGACATCAGGAGGCAGATAGGACTTTTGAACTCCATGAGGGAGAGCATTCTCGAAATAGCCTCCGATCCAGAGATGCCGGATGAAGAGTTTGAGAGATACATGACGCTCGACCAGGGAATAGCGCTCCTCATCAAGCTCTACGAGAAGATGCTGGAAGACTGGAAGAACCCGGAGCTCTCAATCTACATCCTCATGCTCAGCCTCAGGATACTCGCGATACTCAACGGCAAGCTCGAGCACCTTCCCCTCCTCCGGAAGGACATAGTCGAGATGGTTCCCGAGCTTGAAAGAAAAGCCAGCCCTGAGGAAATCGAGGAGCTCATCAAACTGGTGGGGAAGGAATGGCCAACTTCGTCGACACCAACATCGTAGTGGCCAAAGTCGTCGATACTGACCCCAACCACAAGCTCGTTGAGGAGTTCTTCAAGGACAGTCGAATGGACATAATGGAGTCCGTTTATCAAGAACTTCGCCAGACCTTCTATGAAAAAGCCTTCAGCGCCCTCACAAAGCTCAAGAAGGCCATAAGCAAAGCGAACAAAATGGAGTTCTCAAGCGAAGAGGAAGAGATAAGGGCCATCAGGGAGCTCACTATCCAAATCTGCCGGGAAACCGAGCCTCAAATCCTCAACTTCTGCGAGTACATCGTAAAAGTCGCCGAGGAGAGGGGCCTTCTTCTCGTCAGAAAGCGGGTGAAGCTCCTCAAGGAGATGAACGACTTCATAATCGAGCAGATGTCAAAGATAGACAGACTCAGCGGTACCCACAGGATTATAAGGCTACAGACGGAAGAACTTGAATCCGCGATAGACATCTACGACAGGGTAAGGGAGAGATTCAAAGACGACTACGACGCCCTCATCTTCAGCGAGGCGGTAATGTTCTCGGCCAAGACGGACGAGCCGTGTACCCTCTACACCCTCGACAAAAACTTCGCAGGAACCGCCCGGAAAGTCCTTGAGGAACTGAGAGCGGAGAACCCGGATATAAAGCTCCAGGTGGTTTATCTCCTCGATGAAATTGAAAAGAAAGCCGAATAAAGCCTCAGCCCTTTATGAACCGCTCAATCGTCTCCTGCTTTCCTGATTCCTCCTCTCCGTTGAAGACCGAGTAGTCGCCCTTCTCAATGGCCCTCTTTATGTGCTCCCTGCCCGCGAGGAAGCCATCGAGGAGCTTCTTCTCCTTGCTGTCCTTTGGCAGAACCTCGCTGATGACCTGGGCCACCTTGTAGAAGACGTCCTTCTCGCCCCAGCCGGTCTCTGCAAGAAGGCCGACCATCTCTCTCTTCCTGTTGGCCTGCCAGAGGAGTAAAGCTTTGTGGAGGACATCGATGAGGTCGTTGCCCTTTATCTCCTTCGGCTTCCTGTCCTGCGGGCCGAGGACGCGGATGAACTCCTTCTCCTTCACGATAAACCCTTTGTTCCACTCCTTTTCGAGGTCGAGGCCGACGGAAGTTGCCAGCTTCCTCGCCTCGTCGAAGGCAACCTTTGCCTCGCCGTACGTCCAGCGCCAGAGCACGTAGAACTTCGCGAGCGGTGAGAGCTCAGCCGAGATGTCCTCCCTGAGAACCTGCCTTATCGCGTAGTCGCTCACCATGTCCCTCACGAGCTGGAGCAGGCGGTCGCCCCTTATCTCGTTGCCCTCGTAGTCGAGAACCCTCTCGTACTTGCCGAAGACCTCAATGGCCGAGCCTATGGCCGAGATGAAGAAGTCGGCACCGCTTATGCCCTCCTTCCAGAGCTGGTCGAGCTTCTTCTCAAGCTTCTCCTTGAGCTCCCGCTTTACCTCATCGAACCAGCCGACGCCCTGCTTCTCCACCTTGCGGGCGACGATGTAGATTGATGAGGCGAGGGCGGCGGATTCTTTCGCTATGAGGCGAGTACCCATTTCCGTATGGACTGGCCAAGAAGCCGTTGGAACGAGACCTGAGTCGAGGAGCGAGTTTATGAGGGTCTCCCAGCCTTCGGTCGTCTTGTGGGCATAGACGAGCACGAGGATTCCGTTCGGCTTGAGGACACGGTGGATTTCCCTGAGTGCCTGTTTCATGTTCTCTTCGAACTTTCTTTTTACAGCTTCACGATCATTATTATGAGCATAAGCCACGAGCTCCTTACTCTTCGGCGTGAGCGGGGTCATGAATAGCTCAGGATAGAGATCTCCAACTGTACGCTTCAGCCAGACGTAGAAGAAATCGCTGAGGTAGGAGTACGTTATGTTATCATAGTATGGGGGATCCGTGAAGACTGCATCGAAGTAGTTGTCTGGGAATGGGAGCGAGGTTGCAGAACCCTGGAGGACTTTCGAGGGGAACTTTGAGGACTGGGAGCAATGGGCAATAACGTTCACAACGTATTCAAGTCCCGTGTTCCATCCTCCGCTTGCCTCGGAGAACGCTTGGAGTTCAATGTAATCCCAGAGCATTGGGAGGGAGTTCTTTCCGAGGGGATACTCAATCTTCTCGCCAGTAACGTGCCACCGAGAAAGTGTTGTTGAACGTGCCAAGAACTTGTCGAATGTTATCGCCAGATAAGTCACCACAGCTTTTGCGTACTCCTTGTCATAGCCTTCCTCAAGCATCCTCTCGTAGGCCTCTCTCACCTTCTCGACGAAGGTTATCAGCGCGAGTTTCTGCCGGTCGTTGAAGAGGTCTCCCCATGTATCCATTCCATATAAGTGCACATTGAAGGACCTCTTTACTGCATGGTTCTCCCCATGGGGAACGGGTTCGTCCGGCACCGGGTCAATCCCCCACTCCTCCATGAGCTTTGCCCTCTTCTTTTCCAGATAGCGCTTCGCCTCCTCGTAGGCCTTGATGTCCTTCTCCGTTGGCAGGCGGTAGATTTTGCCCTTTTTCTTCGGGTGATAAAGAACAACCGCCACCATCCTCTGCCCGGCCTTGCCCTCGCGGAAGAGCTTTCTCGTGGTGTTCGCGTCGTGGGTCATGCCGCAGACGGGGCAGGTGACCTTCGCGCCCTTCACGGTGCCCTTCGAGGGGTCAAAATCTTCTGGCATGGGCTCGTAGCCGTTGCCAACTATCTTGAACTTTACCTCCTTGCCCTCGACGTAGGGGTAGAGCGCCACCTTCTTGTTGTTCTTCTTTGCCAGCCAGAACTGCCTCATCAGCGGAATCTCTGCCCCACAGGCCGGGTTCTGGCACGTTATAGTTCTCGCCCAGATGTAGCCGACCGGGATGTAGCCGTCTTCATCCACTGGATAGAAGCGCTCAAGCTCCTTCTTCGCCTCCTGGAGAACCCACTCGCCCCACTTTTTCACGTCCCTCACGAGGTCGTAGTCCTTTCCCTCACCCCTGCCTGAAATCCACTGGTCGAGCGCTCCCTTCTTCTTTTTCCCGTACTTCTGCGGATACTCAAGGACTGCCTTGAGGATGAGAACTGCGACGGGATTGTAGTCAACCGCGTACGTCTCACAGCCGAGGCGTAGTGCCTCAAGGGGTATGGAGCCTCCCCCCGCGAAGGGGTCGAGGACGCGAGGCCTCTCCTGGGTCGGGTCATCGCGTATCCCCCTGAAGTACTCCATGATGTCCTCGCGGGCCCTTCTTATGATTTCTTCGTCGAGTGAACTTTCCCACTTCGAGAGCTTTGCTATGAACCTCTTCTTCCGTTCGAGCTCTTCCTCGTCCTTTGGAGCTGGGATGAGTGCGGCGTAGTTGGTCGCGCGGGAAGAAGCCAGCGGGCGTCTCGCCCACCAGATGTGGAGCGTTGAGATGTGGCCGTGCCTTATGTTCTTCTCCCTTGCAGACTCTTTACTCACGGCCTTGACCGGGAAGGCAACCTCAATAAAGCGCTTGTCCTCCATTCTACCGCCTCCTCAGACTTCTACTTTCTTGCCCTTCTTTCTCCACTCCTCAACCGGGACTTTGAACCTTATCTCGTACTTCTCCACGACCTTGAGTGTGTGAGCGGGATCACGGATGATGTAGAGGGTCGGCTTCTCGGCGGCGTATGCAACAACGTAAAGCCAGTACTTGTCGCGGAGCCTCTTCGCGGTAACGTACTCGTTCCACGTGAGCTCAACGTCCCCGAGGTGGGCCCTCGCCTTCACCTCTATGTACCTCTTCTCACCGTTGCCCTCGGAGTAGATGTCGTAGCCGAGGTTCTCCTTCGAGACGTCCCTCGGTTCCCTCCCGTGTCTCCTCTCGTACTCCATTGCAACCTGCATCCCTATCTCCTCTATGGCCGGGTCCTCTCCCATCTCTCCCCTCGGGAGCACGTAGATGGCCCCGATGAAGACGGGAGGCCTCACCATGAGGCTCGTCTCCCTGGCTATCTTTTCCGGCAGTTCCTTCAGCGCCTTCCGATAACGGTTCAGCCTCTCCTCAAGGTTCCTTATGGTGAGTGCGTACCTCTTCTTCTCCTCCGGCGGGAGGAGTTCGTACTCGGCCAGCTTGTAGTCGAGGTCGTCTATCAGCTTCTTGAGGGACTTCACTCCGTACTTCTCCTTTATCTCCGCCTGCCTCTTCCTCTCCCTGAGAAGCCTGTCCCTGTACTCTTCGAGGGCCTTCATGGCGTAAATCATCGCGTTCTCTCTCCGGCTGAACTCAACCTCCACCTCTGGAGAATCTTTGGCCGGTTCGAGGTCCCAGATTATCTTCGGGTCTATGACCTCAAGGTTCTCCCCATCGTCGTAGACCGCCACGAGCGTCTTGCCTGCCGTCTTGTTGAAGCCGTCTTGGACTTCACCCTCAAAGAACCAGATGGTGCCGTGGAGTCTGTTTCTGGGGTCATAGAAGACCGCCCCGCGCTGGAGCTCTTTGAGGTATTCCTCCTGAACCCATTCGCGGAGGGCTTCGAAAAGCGGATGTCCAAACGAGACGAACTCCACGTCGTCCCTCTCCTCAGAGATTGCCTTGTCAAAGGTTATGGCCCTGTACGAACGCTCCACCGTGCCGTAGCCCTTTCTTTCGGCTATCTCCCTCAGGACTCTGGGGGTTCTCTCAATCGAGTAAACGTGTGGTTCCTTCTCCCTTATTCTCGCGTTGAGGCGCTTCATGGCTTTGAGGAAGAATAGTTCGAGGTACTCTGGCGATAGCCGGTTCTCTTCTGCCTTTTCGAGAAGCCGCATTATCCTGCTCAGGTCTATGTGCTTCGTCGCGAGGCTCTCCCCAAGGAGCTCTTCCGCCTTCTTCGTGATTTCTTCAGGCTGGAGCTTTGGCTCTTCCTCCTTCAGGACGCTGTCCGGGTCTCTGAGCATGACGGCGACCTCTGCGAGGAGGGTGTATAGATTCTCCCCATCGAGGAGTTCTCCGATAACGTCGAAGACCTTATCCCCGAGGGCTTTCCTTATCTCCTCTATCTTGTGGAGGAGCCTCTCGAGTACCATGCCCTCCCTCGTGTTTCTGGCCACGAAGTTGAAGATGTGAACCGGATACCTCTGACCGTAGCGGTGCACCCTTCCTATCCTCTGTTCGAGCCTGTTGGGGTTCCAGGGGATGTCGTAGTTTATGAGCAGATGACAGAACTGGAGGTTTATGCCCTCTCCGGCCGCCTCGGTGGCAACCATGACCTGAGCCCACTCCCTGAAGTCCTTTTCGCGTTGGAGCCTCGTCTCCATGTCCATCTCGCCGTGGATGAAGGTAACCGTGTAGCCCCACTCCTGGAGCTTGTTCACGAGGTACTCAAGGGTGTCCTTGAACTCCGTGAAGATGAGGATCTTCTCTTTCTCGCCGTGTTCTCTCGCTATGAAGTCCAGCGTCTCTCTGAGCTTCTTGAGCTTCGTCTCTTCCTCCGATGCTATCAGCTCCTCGCTCATCCTTATGAGCTCGTCAAGGGTTCTTATCTCGGCTTCTATGAGCTTCCTCTTCCTCACTATGGGGAGGCCTTCGAGCCTCAGCTCGGCCTTCCACCTTTCCCTTTCCTCTTCGTCCTCGAGCTCAAGGAGGTCCTCAAAGTCGAGTTGCACACCCTTGGTCTCAAGCTCTCCGCTCTCAAGGTATTCCTTGAGGCGTGCTTTTCTGCGCCTGAGGGACTGGAGAAGTGCGTACGTGCTCGATGCGAACCTCCTCTGGAGTATCACGAGCGGGAAGACTATGCTCCGCCTGCTCCCTTCGAGAACGGTGTACTGATCACGGATGTAGTGGGAGAGCTTGTTATAGAGCTTGATCTCCTTGTCAGTGAGGTTGAAGTTCACCGTGTGGGAGTACCTGGGCTTGAATATCTTCTTCCCCTCGAAGTCTACAAGGTCTTCTTTCATACGTCTGAGGAATATGGGGTTCTCGTTTCTCCTTATTGCCTCAAGGAGTATTTCTTTATCGCTGAAAAGGCCCGGAACAAGGAGGTCAAGGAGGAGACGGAAGTTTTCTGGGTCTCCCTTGTGGGGCGTGGCAGTGAGGAAGAGCATGTGGGTGGAGTTCCTTGAGAGCACCTCACCCACTTTGTACCTTTTCGTGCGGTAGATCTTCTTCCCGAAGCGATATGCGGCCATCTTGTGGGCTTCATCCACTATCACGAGGTCCCAGTCAACGTTTTCAAGGCTTTTCAGGATGTCTTCTTGCTTGAGGAAGTCTATTGAGGCGATTACCTGTTTTTCACGTCTCCAAACGTCGGTTGTCGTTCGGAAAATCTCTCTGTTGACAATTGTGAACTCTTCCTGGAACTTCTCTTTCATCTCCCTCTTCCACTGGGGTACAAGATGGCCGGGAACGACTATGAGGATTCTCTCGGCCAAGCCTCTGAGTTTGAGCTCTTTTATCACAAGGCCTGCCATGATGGTTTTTCCGGCACCGGGGTCATCCGCGAGGAGGAAGCGTATCTCGGGGTTTCTGAGGATGTGGTTGTAGACAGCGTCTATCTGGAAGGGGAGGGGTGCTATTTTCGAGACGCTGACCGCGAGTATTGGGTCATAGAGTGAGGCGAAATGGTACCTTTCTCCCTCGATTGCGAGGGCAACTGCTTCTGGGTCTCCTTTGAAGTCAAGAGGGTTTGTGATGATTTCTATCTCCTCAAGGTCGGCTTTCGTCAGTATGTAGAGGTCGGCCTTGCGGGAGTTCAGGTAGTGGCCTCCCACCATGATGGTGTCTCCACTTTCGTTCACGATCTCAACGAGAAAAGGCTCCTTCCATTTCGTGCTCTTGAGGATGTAGCCGGGTTTTATCCTCCCATTCATTCCTACCAACCTGTTGGGGGATTTCTATCCTGGTTGATAAAAGAGTTGCGGGAGCTTTGTTGTTTGGTTGGGTCAAATTGGCACGGTTCTGGCTCTGTGTTTCATAAATACTTGCGTTCAGATTTTTGAAACGTCAAATCTATCATTTTGAGGTTTTTGATACAATAGTGCAAAAGTTTATATTGATGTTTATGATACATACTTGGGTGGGCCAGATGACAGTGTACGTGTATCTCCGAGTGAGCACGGACGAACAGGACATAGACAGTCAAATGGAGAGCGTAAAGGGCTGGCTTTCTGAGAAAGGGATTGAGGAGTTTGAGATAATCAAGGACGAGGGCATTTCTGGTGGTATACCTGCCAAGAAGCGCCCAGGCTTCTCAAAAATACTGGAAATGGCTCGGGAAGGCGATATTCTCGTGGTTTCCGAGCTGACCAGGTTGGGGCGTTCGCTCAGTGATGTCATATTGACTCTCAATGAACTGACGGAGAAGGGGGTTCGCATTGTCGCCGTCAAAGAGGGTCTGGATAGTACTTCCGATGCCATGCAGTTCAAGATAATGACGACTCTGTTGGCTCTTTTTGCCGACCTCGAGCGTGAGTTCATTCGGAAGAGGACAAGAGAAGGCTTGAAGCGTGCGAGAGAGAAGGGCAAGAGGTTGGGAAGGCCACCTGTGTTGGACGAAGGAAAGCTGGTTACTGTGGTGGAACTGTACCAGAAGGGATTCTCCGCCCGCAAAATCGCGGGTATTCTCAATGTGAGTCCGAGTACAGTGAGTAGGGCCCTCCGGAGGCTCAGGGAAGCAGGAGTTTTGAGTGAGCGTAAGGTGGTCCGGATTGACAGGAAAAAGCTCAAGGAGGTGGTAGGCGGTGAGGGATGAGGAAATCCGTGAAGAACTCGAAGATCTCAGGCGTGAGATTGCCAGACTTCGGAGAGAGGTCGCCTCCTTGAAGGGAAGTATGGAGTGGGCTGAGGATCAGTTTGAGGATCATGAGGCGAGAATCAAGGTAATAGAGAAGATTCTGGACGTCGTTTATGATGAGGAGGGGAAGCAGTACAAGAGTAAGTATCTGAATAAGCTCTATGGCATGATAAAGGGCTTGGAACGGAAGATAAAGTCCCAGAGTTGATATGAATGGTTCTGATCGAATTTCGAGGCTCTTTTTCCGAAAGGCTGGTCTCATTCGTTTGTGGGAGAGAAAGATGGCCCCGCCATTTGGCGGGGCAAGTCACTGAGTATAAACTTCAAATTCATCACTTTGGGCTTCTTTTGGCCTTTTCTTGAACAATCCGGCGGCAAGACTGACGCTCAGAGGGATGAGAGGCGGTTTGTAGTTCCTGTAATGCCAGTATGCGAGCCATGCAACCACTATGTACTTGAAGCGCCCGGTGTCAGTGTTCTTGAATAGCTCTTTGACTTCTGCTCGGGTTTTTGGTGGGATGCTCTTCTCTATGATGAGTGTTGCTCTTTCCATGCCTTCAACGCCCTCCAGTAGAGGCTCTCCAGTTTATCTGCGATTCTCATGCGGTAGGTAATGTCGATCTCTGGATCTCTGAGAACCACCAGTGCATCGGCGAGTGTAAAGAGGTCTGAGGCTCGTATTCTCATCTTTGAACCATCTCCCAGTACAGTTTTTTGATGGCTTTGATTTCTCCTTCCAGTTTGTCTGTTTCTCCTCGTAGCACGGCTTCCGGGTTCAATCGCTTCCAAAAGAGCTCGTCCTCTTTCTGTTTGATGAGTTCTTTGAGTTCCCACGTGTTCACCTTTTTCACCTCCGTGCCATACGTTATTCACGGGGGCCCTTCAGGGCCCGATTTATACTACTTATAGAAGTAATAAAGGTTGAGAAGAGTGAGGGGTTATAGCTTTGAGTAAATGCGCTCTCTGATGGCTTGTAGAAGCTTGGGATACTGCTTCTTTGCGAGTCTGAGTGCATCGAGGTAATGGCGGGCCCCAATGGATGTGGGGGCTCTCCCTTGGAGAAAATCGGCAACGTTGGAGTCCATTCCCACATCAAGGGCTGTTGTGTACCACCATTTTCGTATGCCGTTGTAGAGTATTCTCTGTCGTTTGCCGACGTTTTCTGCAATATTGTAGGATATGGGCTCGTTCATCTCGTGTATGGCATCTGCAAGCTCTTTGGAGCAGAAACAGACGAATGCTTGTTTTGTCTTGTTCCGAATGTTGAGTTCTGTGTACGCAAATTCCCCCATCATTGTGTATTCTCCTTTTCTGAGTTTGTCCCAGGCTGAAATGGCGTGAGAGCGACGGAGACCACTTTCCACGACGAGTCGGAGGAAGATGTGGTGTTTTTTGTTGGTGAGTTGGCGGAGTATGTTGGTGATGTCTTCGTCGCTGTAGACTCTTGTATCGATGTTGTTCGTTCTTTTGAGCTTGACGCACCTCTTTATCGCCTCGTATTCTTCTTTCGTGATGATTCTCGACTCGTAAAGGTATTTTGCGAAGCTTCTCAGAGCCAATCTTTGTGTTTTGGAGCCTTCTCTCATCTGCAGTAAATCATTGAAGGTTTGCGCTTTTTTGAGTGCGTTCAAATACGCTCTGGCGACTCTTTTTGTGAGCTGCTTTTCCGCCCAAATTGCCCATTTTGATAGTAGTCGTTCTTTTTCCCAAAGTAGCCTTTTGAGAGGCTCACAATCATCAAAAGGAGCCTCCGGAGCCGAAGGTCGCGGGTTCAAATCCCGCCCGGCCCGCCATACAAACTTCGCCTGCGCGAAGTTTGACCAAGGCTTGTAGCTCCTTCTAATGGTCGGGTTTGAATAGATTTTCCATCTAAGCCAAAGGCTGAGCGCAGGTATGAGAATAATTCTGAAAAGTAAAGCTTTTAGTCCAGGGAGAGAACTCTTGTTAGGGAGGTGTGAGCATGGAACCCCACGAGTTCAAGCTCAACGAGGAGGGTATAAAGGCCGTTCTTCCCCCGCTCGAGGCTGAGATTATGGAGCACATGTGGAAGGTCAAAACGGCAACCGCCGGTCAGGTGTATGAGTACATGAAGAAAGAGCACCCCGACATAAGGCGCTCGACGGTAAGCATACTCATGAACAGGCTCTGCGAGCGCGGCCTGTTGAAGAGGCGAGTCGAGCGCGGCAGGGGCGGTATGAGGTACGTCTATTCTATCACGACAACGAGGG
>Ga0256842_1001429_pt1 | contig 19092 bp, 20 predicted proteins | sample 4559240metaG_FD_185973 | JGI IMG/M metagenome (GOLD analysis project Ga0256842, IMG submission 185973) | Hydrothermal vent microbial communities from Guaymas Basin, Mexico - 4559-240 | ecosystem: Environmental > Aquatic > Marine > Hydrothermal vents | place: Mexico: Guaymas Basin | collected...
CTTTATGAAGATGATGAATGTCTTAAAGATTTATGATGTTGATTCTCTTTTTGCCTTTAAAGAGCAGATTGGGGATATGATGGGATTGGATATTTAAGTTGTGTAGAAAGGTATGGTATAAAACTGTGTATTTGTGACCTGACACCTTATGCTTGACCTGACACCTTATGCTTCTTTCCATTATTAAATTATTTTTAGATATAATCTCAAAAGTTTTTAAAAAGGGTAAATATGCGTATATTAACAGGAATTCAAGCTTCGGGGAAACTTCATATTGGTAACTATTTTGGGGCAATGAAACCAATGATTGAGCTTCAAGAGAGTGGGGAACTTTTTACATTTATAGCTAACTATCACTCTTTAACTACATCTAAAGATGCTAAACTTCTTAAAAGTTTGACTCTTGATGCTGTTATTGACTATTTATCACTTGGAATTGACCCAGAAAAAACAACTTTTTGGGTTCAGAGTGATGTTCCTCAAGTGTTAGAATTATATTGGATATTATCTAAATTTACGCCAATGGGACTACTTGAAAGAGCGCATAGTTATAAAGATAAGGTAGCAAAAGGTATTCCTGCAAATCATGCTCTATTTTCATATCCTGTTTTAATGTCTGCTGATATTTTATTAATAGATACAAATAAAGTTCCAGTTGGAAAAGACCAAATTCAACATGTAGAGATTACTAGAGATATAGCCACTAAATTTAATAATGAGTATGGAGAGATTTTTACTCTACCTGAATATATGGTAAATGACGAGGTATCAACTATTACGGGAATTGATGGGCAGAAAATGAGTAAGAGTTATGATAATGCTATAGATATTTTTATGGAGACAGAAAAGAAGTTACAAAAAAGATGTAATAAAATTATAAGTTCATCAACTCCAATGGGAGAGCCTTTAGAGTATGAGGGGTGTAATATCTATAATTTAGCATCACTATTTTTAGATGATAATAGAAAAAAAGAGTTACAGCAGAGATATAAATCAGGAACAGAGGGTTATGGTCACTTTAAAAAGTATCTAAAAGAACTAATATGGAGTGAATTTGAAGAGGCTAGAGAAAAAAGAGCCTATTATCATAAACATCTTGATGAAGTTAGAGATATCTTAAATGAAGGAGCATTAAAAATGCGTAAAATAGCCAATAAAAAAATGGCTATAGTTTGTGATGCTGTTGGAATATTATAGAAATAATAATATCTTTTTAGCTAAAATCTAGTTATGAAAAGATATTTAATAATTATAATACTATTTACGCTTTTTATAAATGCTAAAACATTTAATGAGATTGAGTTTAAAGGTGATATTGACCTTATAACAGGAGAGTTTAATAGAGATACTCTTTTAAAAATATGTCATATAGAGTATCCACCTATTTATAAAATTTGGAAAAAAGACCCAACCTTTAATACTAAAGATATACCTGAATTTATTGATAGAATTGTAGCTTATGGAAAAAGTCTAGGTTACTATCATATAAAAGTAAATCAGAAAACTAAGAAGCATAAAATTATCTTATATATAAGAAAAAATGAGCCTATAAAGATAAAATCTATTAATATTACCAAAGGTTTTGAACGATTTTCTCTTTTAAAAATAGGTAAACGATTTAAAACAAAAGATTTTACACAAACTAAAAAAAATATAATTCGCTATCTTCAAGAAAATGGTTATCCTACATATAAACTAAATGCTAAAGCACTTGTTGACCTTACACTTTATCAAGTCTCTATTGAAATTAATGTAGATAGAGGAGAAAAAAGATATTTTGGAGCATTAGATATAAATAATAGCTCAAAAATAGATAATGAACTTATAAAAGAGCAGATAAAATATAAAGAAAATAAGTTATATAATGTACTAAAACTAGAAGAGAGTTATGATAATATTTATAAATTGGGTGTATTTGATAAAATTATAATGAAACCAAATTTTAATAGTGGCAATAAAACAGTACCAATTAATTTAGAACTCTCCGAAGGAGATACAAAAGAGTTTTCCACAAGATTAGGTTACGATACTTATGAGGGTTTTAGAGGTGGAGCTGAATATATAGACCATGATTTTTTTGGAAATTTAAGAGAATTTAGATTAGGTGGAAAATTGACTCAAAAAGGTTATAAAGCCCATACAGATATATATGACCCAAAACTTATTAGTCCATTTTTAGGAAAGTTTACATTTAGAAATGAATTAAGTTATCAAAACTGGAGATATGATGGCTATAATGAGGGGTTAATGGTTGAAAAGGTAACTTTTGGTAAAAGACTTTTACATCTAAATCACTTTTTTGGTTTTCAGGTAGAGAATAATAAGATTAAATCAGATAATGGGGCACTGCTTAGTGGAAGTTATCTTATTAACTCTCTATTTTACAAATTAGTAGTAGATAAAAGAGACTCTCCAATGGACGCAAAAAATGGCTATTATATATCTATTTATACGGAAAAAGCGATGAAAGCTTTAGCTTCAGAGATGGATTATTTAAAAGTATTAACTGAGGGTAGATATATAAAAGAGTATAAAAATATGGTTTTAGCCTTTAAAGTTAGATTTGGGTGGCTAAGTCAAGATACACCAATTTTTAAACACTTCTTTGCAGGTGGAGCTATGAGTAACCGTGGATATGAATATAGAGATTTAGGACCTCATTATGATGGTGACCCTATTGGTGGAGTTGGACTTATAGATACATCTTTTGAAGCAAGACACTATCTAACTACAAATTTTGCCGTAGTTGGATTTATGGACGCATCAACTATATCAGAAGAGGTAGATAGATTTAACTCCCATTGGTTTAGAAGTTATGGTTTTGGTCTTCGTTATCTATCTATTATTGGACCTCTTAGATTTGATATAGGTTTTGAAGATAAATATGAGTTTGCTATTCATCTTGGTATTGGACAGGTGTTTTAATAGTATCTTTTCAATGGAAAATCATAGAAACCATAAAAATATCAAAAATGGTTTTTAATCTATGATACAATAATCTTCCATCTACTTTGGTTTCACCTCACTAGCTATTATTAAACCAATAAAATAACTTTCCTTTATAGGAATTGGCAGTTAAGGTATATTTAATTAAAACAAATAAATAATAACTAATATGTTATAATACTATACAAAAGGAGTATATTGTGAAAAAAGTAATTACCTATGGTACTTATGATATGTTACATATTGGACATATTAATCTTTTACAAAGAGCTAAAGCTTTAGGAGACTACCTTATTGTAGGGGTTACTTCGGAAGATTATGACCGTTCAAGAGGTAAGTTAAATGTATCTCAAAATACCAAAAAAAGAATTAATGCTATTAAAAAACTAGACTTTGTAGATAAAGTTATAGTTGAAACTCATAAAAATCAAAAAGCAGAAGATATGCAAAAGTATAATATAGATATTTTTGCAATAGGTGATGATTGGGTGGGAGCATTTGATTATTTAAATAAATATACAAAAGTGGTTTATCTTCCACGAACAGAAGGAATATCAAGTACTCTTTTAAGAGCTAAAAATTTTACAACTGTAAAATTGGGTATTGTAGGAGTTGGTAAAGATAGTAAAAGATTTTTAAAAGAGGCTAAATTTGTATCTAATATAAAACCTTGTAGTCTTTTTGATAAAAATTTAAAAAAAGTTGAAAAGTTTATTAAAAAAACAGATATTGAGTATGGATATAATAACTATAAAAAGTTTTTAACCTCTCCTATAGATGCTATATATATCTCTTCCCCCTTTGAAGACCACTATAAACAGATTAAAATGGCACTTAAGGCTAAAAAGCATGTTTTATGTGAAAATCCATTGGTTGTCGGAGAAAAAGAGTTAAAAGAGCTTTTTAAATTAGCTAAATCAAAAAAAAGAGTTCTTTTAATTTCTCTAAAAACAGCATTTGCTCCAGCTTTTAATCAACTTTTAAAAGAGTTAAAAAATGGTATGTTGGGAGATATTAAAGAGGTTAGAGCATCTTTTACTAAACTATATAAAGAGCATGGGTATCCTAAAAAATTTTATAAACAGGGTGCTACTAATATACTTTTAAACTATCCCTCACTTCTTATTCAAAAAGTTTTAAAAGAGAGTAATACTATATCTTTTTTTGACCAAAAAGAGAATGGTTATGATATTAGTAATAGAGTAATAACTACGCATAGAGATGGTAAAATTGGTATTGCTACAGTTGGAATTGGTATAAAACTAGAGGGTGATGCAATTATTGCAGGAACTAAAGGATATGTATATATTCCTGCTCCATGGTGGCTAACTAGAGAGTTTTATTTTAGATTTGAAGATGAGCATAAATCTTACTCTTTTAAATATGAGTTTGAAGGAGATGGACTTAGATATATGATTTCAGAATTTAGTTCGATAGTTCAAAGAGGAGAGATTAAATCTAAACGGTTGACTAAAAAAGATATGATAGAGATGAATAAAATTATAGTAGCATATAATAAAAGATGTTTATGATAAAATAAATTATTAATATTAGGAAAAGAGTGTAATGAGTATTAAAAATAGAGTAAAAAAAAATATTAAGAGTTTTCTTGCAAAACACCCAAAATATGAAGAGAAAGTTTATGAAATATTTGATGTAAGAAGTAAAGATATAGCTAAAGCAGAAGTTGTTATTTACTTTTTTGGTGGAATGGGTCAAACCTATCAGATTAAGCAGTGGATAGATACATTTAAAGAGCTTGATAAAAAACATAAAATTGTAGTAGTAACAAGAAGTAGAGAGGTTCAAAACTACTTTAAGAGTATATTACCTTTCCCTGTTGCATATAGAAATACAGTGCAACAGCTCCATAGCTTATATAATAAACATAACTTTAAAGTAATAATATATATAAATAATGGTGTAAAAAATTTCCAATCACTTTTAAATGAGAATGTACTACATATTCATATAAATCATGGTGAAAGTGATAAATCATCAGACCACTCAAATCAGGTTAAAGGGTATGATTATATATTTGTTCATGCTCCAAATGGATATAATAATTATATGAAATATCTAATTAATCTTGACCCTAAAAAGTTAATACAGACTGGTCGTCCACAATTAGATTTTATAAAACCTATAAAGCTAGATACAAAAAAGAGACCTGTAGTTATATATACAACAACTTATGAAGCAACACACCGTTCTATGAGATATACATCTGTTGATATTTATGGTGAAAAAATAGTAAATCAGATAATTGATAGTAATAAATACTTTTTTATCTATAAACCTCACCCAAATTTAGGTGGAAATGACCCAAAAGTTAAAGAAATTCACCATAGGCTTATTAAAAAGGTAGAAGAGTCATCTTATGCTGTAATGCTTGATAAAGATGATGTTAATAATATCTATCCATTGGTTGATTTTGGAATATTTGATATGTCTTCTACTATGACAGATTTTTTAAATGTAAATAAGCCGTTTTTACTAGCAGATGTATTTAATCCAGAGGTTCACAATGTATCAGACTATAATATCTTAAAAGGGTGCAATAGAATAACTCATGATAATATAGATAATCTTTTAGATTTAATAGAAGATGAGATAAAAAATGACCCAATGAAGAAAAAGAGAGAAGAGGTTAAAAAGTTATATTTAGGAGAGTATAAAGAGGGAGAGAGTATTAAAAAGTTTATATCATCAGTTACTGATATTATTAATAAACGAGATAAGATGATAGCAAAAAAAATAGACCCTTTTACAAATGAGTTAAAAATTAGAGAGATTAATACAAACCATAGTAGAGTAGAGAATGGTCATGAGAATATTGCAATCTACTTTTTTGGGGATTTATCTAGTATATATCAAATAGAGCAGTTTAGAGAGGTTTTTGAAACAATTAATAGTAAAGAGAAGATTAGATTTGTCGTTAGAAATCTAAAGGTGTATAGATACCTAAAGGCTGAAACCAATTTTAATGTGGCATACTGTTATACTATTGATGATGTTTTAACATATTATGAAGATAATGATTTTAAGATTATTTTATATATAAATGATGGATATAAAAACTTTCAATCTCTTATATATCATAGAGCATTACATATATATTTAGATTTTGGAGATAATGATAACTATATAGAACACTCTAGCCAATCTAAAGGTTATGATTATGTTTTCTTTAAAGATAAAGAGATATATAAAGAGTATGAACAAAATATTATTGGTATGAATAAAGAGAATTATCAAGCTATAGGTGATATTTTAAATAGAGAAGATAATACTCCTAAAGAGATATTAATAGAGAAGTTATTTGAAGCTATAAAAAAGAGAGATAATTTATTATCTAAAAAAAATATGTTAAATACAATACACTAAAAGGAAATAGATTTGGGAAAAAGTACAAATAGAATTTATAAAGGTGTTGATTTAAATAAAGGTGCTATATTAGAAGAGCCTGTAACAATTTATGCCAATGCTGATATAAGAAACAAGGTTAAAATCGGTGCTTTTACCTATATTAATAATGGAACAACTATATTTTATAATACTAAAGTTGGAAGATTTTGTTCTATTGGTAAAAAGTGTGAAATTGGAACAGTTGACCACCCAATTAGTTGGCTTAGTAGCTCTTCAATTCAATATAATATAGCTGAACATTTCGATTATAAACCATATTGTAAAGATTTTCCACAAGTTCACTATGAGCAGATAGAGGGTTGCACCATTGGAAATGATGTTTGGATTGGTTCATTAGTTGTAATTAAAAGTGGTGTAACTATTAGTGATGGAGCTGTAATTGGGGCTAATTCAATAGTTGTAAAAGATGTTCCTCCCTTTGCTATAGTTGGTGGAGTTCCTGCTAAACTTATTAGATACCGTTTTAATAAAGAGACTATAGAAAAATTATTAGATATTAAGTGGTGGAATAGAGATTTAGAAGATTTAGCAGGAATTGAGTTTAATAATATAAATAGAGCCATTGAACAGTTAGGTGGAGTTAAAAAAAAAGATAAACTAGAAGCCATAAGAAAGCGTATTCCAAAATCTATTAAAAAACCAATTAAAAAGATACTAAAAAAGTTTAAATGAAAAGAGTTATAACCTATGGAACTTATGATATTTTTCATATAGGTCATCTAAAGCTACTTCAAAGAGCAAAAGCTTTAGGAGATGAATTAATAGTAGCTATTTCTACTGATGAGTTTAATTTAAAAAAGGGTAAAAGAGTTATGATACCCTATTCTCAAAGGGTAGAGATAGTTAAAAATATTAAATGTGTAGATAGAGTAATAGCAGAAGAGAGTTGGGAGCAGAAAATTAGTGATATAAAAAGATACAATATAGATATATTTGCTATTGGAGATGATTGGGAAGGGAAGTTTGACTTTTTAAGAGACTATTGCCAAGTTATCTATCTTCCTAGAACTCAAAATATATCTACTACTAAACTTAAAAACTCACTAAATAGTGCTTTTGAGATTATAGAGGCACTAAAAAAGGATTTAGAATAATGATAAAAAGGGTTCTTCGTTCACGCAGACTAAAAGCTATGGTTATAGGTTTTTTAGACCTATTTTTTAGGAAGGACCAAAATAAAATTCTATTTGTAGTTAAAGATAGAACCTTTTTTTCGGGAAATTTAAGAGTTGTTTTAGAAAAATATATAAAAGAGAAAAATGGAAAGATATTTGTTTATAAAGACGGAAAATGTCCAAAAGATATAAAAGATGAGCTAATATCTATGGGTGTTACTGTAATGGACGGATTAACTCTATATTCTGCTTTTCATATATTGACTTCAGGTATTTTTATACTATCACACAATCCAAGAGATGCCCATATTTATAGAAAATTTAAAAGTAGAAAAATTGTAAATCTATGGCATGGAGTAGCAATTAAACGGATAGAAAATCTTATGCCAAATATTGCTCCATTAAAACAAAAACAACTAAAAAATAATGCCAAACTATATGATATGGTAATAGCAAGTAGTAAAGAGGATAAAAAAACTAATACTAAAGCATTTGGAGTAGATAATAGTAAAGTCAAAATTACAGGACTTCCAAGATATGCTCTATTACAAAAAGATTACCCTTTAGGAGAACTTCTAAAAAAAGAGTTAGCAAAAATAGAAGAGATAAAAAATGGAAGAAAATTAGTTCTTTTTGCTCCAACTTTTAGAGAGGCAAATAGTTCAGCAATTAGTCAAATAAAGAGTAGTGAGTGGAAAATTTTAGAAGAATTTATAGCTAAAAATAACTTATTATTTGGTATTCGTCCACACCCTTATGATATTAAAGATTTGCCAAAATTTATACAAAATAGTCCACACTTTGCTCTTTTTCTAAGTTCAAAGTTTACAGAGCCTAATATTATGCTAAGGGCTACAGATATTTTAATAGTTGATTTTACAAGTATATGGATAGATTACTTATTATTAAAAAGACCAATTATAGGATTTGCAAAAGATTATAAACACTATTTAGAAGAGGAGAGAGGATTTGTTTACGACTTTAATACTATCTTTCCTAGTAGATTTATAGCTAATATTAATGATTTAATAGATGAGATAGAAAAAGTTTTGGATATAGAAGAAATTGAATATAAAAATACAACTAAAATTCTACATGATTATAATTTAAATTATAACTTTGCTCAAGATATTTATAATCAGATTGAGCAAATAAAATTTTAATATTAGCACCTTTATTAAGGTATAATATAAACAGGTGTTCCTTTAGTAGTTTGAGCCCAAACCTCTTCCATATCATCATTACTTAAAGCTATACACCCCTCTGTCCAATCTAAAAGCATAGGTAACCAATCCCCAATAGGTGAGAGTGACCAATTTGATGGTGTTCCGTGTATCATTATCATTCCACCTGCACTTGCATTTAACTCTTTGGCTCTTGCTATATCTTTTTTACTTGGATATGAAATATGAATTGATTTATTATATAGTTTACTCTCCTGTCTCCAATCTAATATATATTTTCCTTCAGGTGTTTTCATATCTCCCTCTATCTCTTTTGCCCCTTTTGGTATAAGACCTAGAGATATATGATACTTTTTATATATTTTACCATTTGCTGAAAGATATAACATTCTAGTTGATTTTTTAATTATTACCTTATCTGCCATCTGTAAAGGCTCACCTGTAGGTTCTGCTATAGCTAAAAATGAAAATAGAATTAAAAATATTATAAATCTAAACATCAAATCCCCTTTAAAAATTTAATAAAATCTGTTTTTTAACTCTATCACATTCCTCCTGAAGAAATTTTAAATCTTTACTATTATCTATAAGATATGTAGCTTTATCTTTTTTCTCTTCTATATCTATCTGTGCTTCTATTCTCTGTTGTGCCTCTTTCTTAGATGAGTTGTCTCTCTCCATTAATCTTTTAAGCTGTTTCTCTTTTGGTGTATATACAACTATAATATCTTTTATAGGATAACGATTTGTCTCAAAAAATAGAGGAATATCTATAATATAAGGTTTTTTCAATTTATCTTTTTCTAGTGAAATACTGTTTATCTCTTGATAGATTAGTGGGTGAAGCAGACTTTCAAGCTCTTTCTTTGCCTCTTTATTTGAAAATATAAGACCTCCTAAAAGCTTTCTATTTACTCTTTTTTCTATTATATACTCTTTTCCAAAAAGCTTAGATATATTTAAATAATTTTTATCTAATATATTATGAGCAATTTTATCCACATCAATAATATTAAATCCAAAACTTTTAAAAATTGTAGAGACTGAACTCTTTCCTGTAGCAATTGAACCTGTTAAAGCAATAGCATATTTAAAACTCATAGTAACTCTCCTATTAATAAATGAAACAAATTAAAAAAAAATTTTTAATAAGTTATATTTATATCTTTTCCTTTATTATAAATATAATATAATTTTAGCAAATATTTTAATATAAAAGGAAGTTTATGGCATTTTCACCCGAAAATCGTTCAGGTACTATTAATGGTATCTTATTTGTTGCTATATTTGCAACAGCTGCTACATATATTGCAGGACTTGCTCCTATTCACGCATTGGGGTTATCTCCACTTGTTATTGGTATTGTTATGGGTATTTTTTATGCCAATACTTTACATAATCATATTCCTAATGCTTGGGATACAGGAATTGTATTTTCAGGTAAAAAAATTCTTCGATTTGCTATTGTAATTTACGGATTTAGAATTACATTTCAGCAGATAATGGATGTTGGACTAGAGGGCTTTTTAGTATCTTTAATTATGTTATCAAGTACATTTATATTAGGAACTTGGATTGGAACAAAAATCTTTGGTATGGAAAAAGATACTTCAATGCTAACAGCATCTGGTGCTTCTGTTTGTGGAGCTGCAGCTGTTTTAGCAACTGAACCTGTATTAAAGGCAGAAGGGCATAAGACAGCTATTGCTGTATCTATGGTTGTTCTATTTGGAACTATATCTATGTTTTTATATCCTGTTTTATACTCTGCTATTATTGAACCAGCTAAAGGTCTTTTACATATGACTCCAAGTGAGTTTGGTATCTATGTTGGTGGAACAATTCATGAAGTAGCACAAGTTGTGGCTGTTCCTTTTTCTATTCCTAATGCACCAGTAGAGATGGCAAATAATGCTGTTATTGTTAAAATGACTAGAGTTATTATGATTGCTCCTATGCTTATTGTTTTAGGGATATACTTAAGTTATAGTGCAAAAAAAGAGGGTGGAGATAGCAGTGCAGTTAAACTTGTTATTCCATGGTTTGCTGTTTATTTTATTGGGGTGGCTGGATTTAACTCATTTCATCTAATTCCTGAAAATATTGTAAATATTATAAATGAAATAGATACATTTTTACTAACTATGGCAATGACAGCTTTAGGTATGGGTACTAGATTTGCTAAATTTAAAGGTTTAGGATTAGCACCTGTATATACAGCTTTAGGTATGTTTATTTGGCTTGTTATTGGTGGATTTATTATTACTAAGATAGTCTGTAGTCTGATTTAAAAGATAGGTAGTCTAAACTACCTACTTTAAAATATCAGGTTTTCCAAAATAGTATCCTTGTGAGTAATCAACTCCTAAATCACAAACTATTTTAAATATAGCTTCACTCTTTACATATTCAGCTACTGTTTTAATATTCTGTTTTTTAGAAAAGGCTACAATAGTTTCAACCATGTGTCTTGAAAAATCATCCTCTTCAATATTTTCAATTAAAGAGCCATCTATTTTTAAAATATCTGGTTTATACTCTAATAATCTTTTAAAATTAGAATATCCTGTTCCAAAATCATCAATAGCAATCTTTACACCAAATTTTTTAACCTTTTGGATAAACTCTTTCATAATATTAACATTTTGTATTCGTTCATCTTCAAGTAGTTCTAATATAACTCTAGGGGCTTCTTTTCTATTTTTTCTTAATAGTTCAAAAAATTTCTCTTGAGTTGAACTTCTCTCAATATCTAATGAAGAGAAATTAATAGATATATTCATATCTGTTTGATAAAGGGCATCAAAAGAATTTGTTAAAACCATAGAGGTAATTTGTGCATAATATTTACCCTCTTTTGCAGTATCTAAAAATTTATTTGGTGGGATTATATTTTTATTTTCATCTATTAATCTAACTAAAGACTCATATTTTTCTATATCTCTAGTTTTGTTATTAACAATTGGTTGAAAATAGGAGACTATATTATATGAGTCTATAGCTTTTCTTACCATTTGAAATGTTTTTATCTTCTCGGTTGCTATATCTTGCTTTTTTTGTAATAGTTTATTAGCTACAATAAAATCCTCTTTTGTCTCATATAGCTTTTTTAGTCCTATTTGAGCATTTTTAAAAGCCTCTATACCATAAGAGAAACTAACTATAATTGAGAGGTCATAATCTATTGGTTCTATATTTATTTTAATATCATTAACATATTGTTGAAACTTTTTAATACTATTAATAGTCTCTTCTATATTATCTTTACAATCTTCATATCTTTTAGTTAAAACAAATTCACCTCTATCTAAAAGGTAAACTTTAGAAAAATTACAATCTTTTGGAATTAAATGTAATATTTTTTTAGCAAATTTTTTTTGAAGTTTCCCACTCTCTTTTTGATTTAAATGTATATTAATATAATAGAAATCTTCTATTTGTATAAGTACAACTACAAGCTCTTCTAAAGAATTTTTAAAGTCTATATCTTTTTTAGGTACAGGTAATTTACTGTTATTTATTATATCTTCAACATATAAAAGGGCTAAGTTATTTCTTTTTCTATTGATATGTATCACTTTCATAAATTATTCTATAACAAATAATTTATTTTTATATATTAATCTAAATGTCAATCTAAAGTTGTATATTTATAATTGATAAAATGTTACCAAAATAAACATGTTATTTTGGCATTTTAGCTCTATAGTGTGTATCTTTTACTCACACTTTAAAAAAACTATTTAATTATTTCATTGAAAATCTAAATAATTTTTCCATTTTTATTGCTTCATCACTACCATATACAACAATATTTTTATCTACAACAATATCTTTTTTATCAATCTTATTAGGATACTCAACAAAATTTAAAATATGTTTAATACAGTTAATTCTAGCTTTTTTCTTATCATCACTTTTAATAATTGTCCATGGTGCTGTATGCGTATGGGTAGTACTTAACATCATAAATTTAGCTAAAGAGTATTCGTCCCAAAGTCTTTGAGACTCTTTATCTACAGGTGATAATTTATACTGTTTTAAAGGGTCACTCTCTCTTGCTTTAAATCTTCTTGCTTGTTCTTTTTTAGATACAGAAAAGTAAAATTTAAATATCTGTATTCCCTCATCTACTATCATTTTTTCAAATTCAGGTACATCTTTTAAAAACTTATGGTGTTGTCTTTCGGTACAAAATCCCATTACAGGCTCAACCATAGCACGGTTATACCAAGACCTATCAAAAAATACTATCTCACCAGCAGATGGAAGATGTGTAACATATCTTTGAAAATACCACTGCGATAACTCTTTATCACTAGGTTTTTCTAATGCTACAACTCTAGCTCCTCTTGGGTTTAGATGCTCTGTAATTCTTTTAATTGTTCCACCTTTTCCAGCAGCATCACGCCCTTCAAATATCATAAGGATTTTAAGACCTTTTTCTTTAACATAGTTTTGAAATTTAAGTAGTTCAACTTGAAGTTTTCTAAGTTCTGCTTCATACTCTAACTTCTCTTTTTTTACCCATATTTGAACTTTTTTATCTCTGTTTTTAATAGTTTCATTAATAATTTCTTTATCTTTTACTATTTTTTCAGTTTCATTTTGAATAATCTCTTTATTTTTAACTACTTTTTCATCTTCTACCACTATTTATTTCCTTTTAACCTATAAACTTACCACTTTTTGCTCTTTGTGCTTCCATAATCTCCAACTCTCTAGCACCTGATATAACAATATTTTGGTCAAGTGTATAATCTAAACTCATATCTCTATTTTCATAATCTACTCTATTTAGTATAACTTTTAAAGCTTCAAGTCTAGCTTTATGTTTATCATTTGAGCGAATAACTGTCCATGGAGATGTGTGAGAATGTGTCTGTTTCAACATTTTATATTTTGTAAAGGTAAAATCGTCCCATCTCTCTTGTGCTTGAACATCAATTTCACTAAGTTTCCATTGACGAAGTGGGTCTGTTTTTCTTCTATCAAATCGTCTAGCTTGTTCATCTTTTGTTACAGAGAAGTATAGTTTAATAAGAATTGTACCTTGACGAACAAGGTCTTTTTCAAACCCTTTAACACCTTTCATAAAATCCTCATACTCTTTTTTGGTACAAAATTCAAAAACAGATTCTACCATAGCTCGATTATACCAACTTCTATCAAAAAGAACCATCTCTCCACCATGTGGAAAGTGTTGTATATATTTTTGATAATACCATTGAGTTCTTTGCTCCTCTGTAGGTTTTCCAAGAGCCACAACACGATAATGTTTTTCATTCATATATCGAGTAACTCTTCGAATAGTTCCACCTTTCCCAGCTGCATCTCGACCTTCAAAAAGGATAATTATTTTTTTACCTGTAAGTTCAAGATGTTTTTGAAGTTTTATAAGTTCTGCTTGATATGGTTTTAAAGACTGCTCTTTTCTCCTTTTTAAAACAGCACTCTTTTCAAAACTTCTATCCTCTTTAGATTGTTTATAGGTCTCTATTAACTTTTCAATTGATACCTCTTCTCCCTCTATATTAAAACTATTTTGTTCATCTATTACCATAATTTATCCTTTTTATTACTCATATTATCAGTTAAAAAATATTTTAATATATTATATAGTAAAACTAAAAATAATACAAGTCTATCTTTAAAGTTTTATTGGATTTACTTAAATTTTAATGAGCTGGGTGTCTCTTTTCATGGTGTTTAATAATTGTATCTATATTAGTATCATCTAAAATTTCTAACTCATTATTTTCAAATTTTTCTAATACATCATTAAGTAAAATTCGTTTAAATCCTGTATGATATAACATTATTGTTCCATACCCTTTTACTCTTTCATAAGGAGTCATTCCCATCTCTTGAACTAAAATAGCATCAACTTTCATCTCATATAATAGTTCAATAACAGCTCTTCCACCTGATTGATTATTTGGTATAATTGAAATCTCTCCATTATTAACAATAGCAAACCATTTGGCTTTTCCAAATAGTGGTGCTACAGCAGGGTTCTCTTTATTCATTTTAACTGGTATTGCTAGTTTCATTTTTATCCTTTTTATTTAATTTTCATTTATAGATAATTTAAAAAATTGTAAATCTAAAGTGAACAAATCCTAAAATTTCTTCTATATCTTTAACAACTTTTTCCATTATAACCCCTTCTCTTCTTTTGACTTATTAGTCTCTTTTTCAACTGGTCTAAAAACATTATCAGGCATTCCATTTTCAGGCGTTCCATCTACATTAATTACAAAAAGTTCAGGGTGTATTAATTTCCTTAATTCTCTTCTTACTACCATATTTGTTGTCATTAAACTCATAGAACAACCATGACAAGTCCCTATAAGTTCTATATATATAACTCCATCTTTAACTCCCAAAAGAGTAATATCTCCTCCATGAGAGTTAACATAACTACTAACTTTTGGAAGTATATTTTTTACAGCGTAATATAATTCTTCATCTGAAAAAGGTATCATTATTTTATCCAATCTATAATTTAAAATTATAATTATTATTTGACTGAATTATAATATACTTTTACTTAAATAGGACTTTAATTGTCCTATTTAGCTTTAAAATCTCTATTATTTGCTTTTCCTCTTCCTTGACCTAATCCATAACCTTTTCCATTTCCTTGGCACTTTTGATTGTTTCTATTAGCACTACCTCGACCTCTTCCTGCACCACTTCCATCTCTTAAACCGATACCTCTGCCATCTCTAGCTCCATTTCCTTTTCCATTTCCTTGATTTCTCATTTTTTATCCTTTATTTTTCTTTATTTTCTATTTTTATAGCTTTTTGATTTAGTAAAGCATCTGCTATTTTTTTTCTAGCAGACTCTACCAATCTTGAAAATGTGGTTCTTGAAATTCCCATTTTGTCAGCTGACTCTTGTTGATAAAGAGATTTAAAATCTGCTAATCTTATGGCTTCTACTTCATCTTCATAAAGTATAATATGTTCAAGTTGATTAGCTCTTATACCACAAGGTTTAAAACATACCTTTGAGTGGTCAGCATTTATATTTCTCTTTTTTCTTTTTCTTCCTAAACCATTCATTTTTTAATCCTATATATGCACATATGTGCATATTGTAGCAGAAAATTACTTAAATATCTATAATTTTAAATTATCTAGGTTATAATTATAACAAATAGAAAAGGATATTTTTGAAAAACAGAAATTTTAATAAAGAGAAAGTTTGTACCATTTCTCTTGCTCACTTATCACATGATATATTTTCATCATTTTTAGCTCCCTTACTTCCATTACTTATAGAAAAGTTAGGAATTACACTTTTTATGAGTGCTTTTTTAGATATAGCACGGAGAGTTCCATCTCTATTTAATCCATTTTTTGGACTTATGGCTGAAAAAAAAGGTGTAAAGTATTTTGTAATTCTAACTCCTGCAATTACAGCTATTTCTATGAGTTTAATAGGATTATCAACCTCTTATATTATGTTATGTTTACTGCTTATAGTATCTGGTATAAGTTCTGCTTTTTTTCATATTCCATCTCCTACAATGATAAAAGAGGCATCAGGAAATAGAGTTGGACTTGGTATGAGTTTTTTTATGGTAGGTGGAGAGTTAGCAAGAACAGTTGGGCCTTTACTTGTTTTAAGTGGTGTCTCTTGGTGGGGATTAGAGGGAATTTATAGATTAATGCCAATAGGCATATTATCCTCTATAATACTATATATTAAACTTAAAGATTTTGATATAGATAGACCAATTAAAAAGTCTAAAAATAGAGGTGATGTAAAAAAACTATTAAAAGAGTATTATCCATTTTTTATAGCTATTGGATTTTTAATTATGGCACAATCTGGAATGAAAAGTGCATTAAGTTTTTATCTACCTGTATATTTAGTACATCAAGGAGAGTCTCTTTGGTATGCAGGAATATCTTTATCTATTTTACAATTTTTTGGAGTATTAGGTACTTTTTTATCAGGAAATTTTTCAGATAAAATAGGTCGTAAAAATATGTTACTTATAGCTTCATTTGCTTCTATTTTATTTATGGGTCTGTTTATATGGAGTGGAAATATTATTATATTGGCACTTTTAGGTTTATCTGTTTTTGCTACAAATCCTGTACTTTTAGCATTAGTTCAAGATAGTTCTTCTAATATGCCTACTTTTATGAATAGTATCTATATGTCTATTAATTTTGGTGTAAGTTCATTTATGGTTTTTGTTATTGGTTATTTAGGAGATAGTTATGGTTTAAAAACCACATATATAGTATCAGCACTTATTGCTTTAATTGCCATTCCTATGATATTTATTTTAAATAGACATCGTGAACCTCCCCACCCTTCTAGTAAAACTAGATAGGGTGGGGCTTCTTTTATGAGAAGTTTTATAAGAGTTAGATATATACTCTTAAGGGTTGGAACACAAACCCTCTACCTGCTATCTCTAAAATTAGAGAATTGCAGGATACGCTTTTTCTTAAAATATTTAATGCTCCATTTACAGGAATTGAGTAGAATTTTTCATTATTCTTTCTTCTCATATTACAATTTTGTTTCCAACCTCTATTATACCCTATAACTATTTTTTTAATTCCTCTCGTCAATGCAATATCTATAATCTGTTTTGCACTCTTATGTAAAAAGTTCTTAATATAATTATCTCTTCTACTATACCTTGTGATAATTGTAGCTAAGTTATTAACTCCTAAATCTATTGCCATAATATCATCTGTTTTATAAGGGTTACTGTTTTCAAACTCATTATATACATAAGATATTTTATAATCAAATTTATATGGCAATATATGAACCTCTTTTATCTCTTTGCCTACTATATGCTTTGGTATTTTAAAATATAGATAATCTATTTTTTCCTCTTTTTTTAGATTTTTAGGAAGTGATAATCTTATATATCCATTATCTAATACTTTTAGATGAATTTTGGTATAAACAACTTTATATTCTCCATCTTTATCCAAATATCTTGGGATATGAACTCTATTTTTTAAACTGTTTTGATTTTTCTTTTTTAATAGTTGAAAAAAACTCTTAAAGGAGTTATCAACCTGTTTTAGTGTCTGTTGTGAAGCATTTGATGGAAGATTTCTATATTCACTCTCTTCTTTTAATATATAATAAGCTTTTTTATATGATAGATACTCCTTAGTTTTAAAAAAATGTTGTCTAACTCTATACAGTGCTTTATTATACAAATCTTTAGAACCTCTTGTTAATCTTTTTAGGATTTTTAATTTTGTTCTATTTTTACTTTTGATTTTTATATTTGTTGTTAAAAGCACTTATTTACTTTCTAGTTTATTTATGTTAATAATAATTATACTATTTTTTTTATTAAAGAAAGTATCTTTTTTGATATAATTTGCCTAAAAGCTCAAATTCATCTCCACCTTATTGCTTTCGCAATTAAGATGGAGTTTGCTTTGAGGAGATTGATAAATAGATATAATAGTAGTAACTACTTTGAAATATATAACGACTGTTTTTATTTTAATTTGCTAAAATATCTATAAAAAATTAGGCTAAAATTATGATAATAACACTATTAGTACTACTAACCATTCTCTTCTTATCTATTGAGATACAAAAATATTTAAAAATTCCATCTCCAATTACCCTTATAACTCTTAGTTATGGGTTTTATTATACTTTTCCAAATATGAGACTATTTTCTGAAGAGAGTTTTGCAGAACTTGTTATCTTTTTAATTCCTATTTTAATTGCTTCTGATGCCTTACAACTTAAATTAGAAGATTTAAAAAGAAATGCTTTAAGTCTATTATATTTAGCTCTATTTGCTGTAGCCATCTCTGTTATTATTGGTATTTTTACAGCTCATATCTTTTTTACAGATTACAACCTATCAACAGGGGCGATTATTGCTCTATTTGCTATGGTTTTAGCTACTGACCCAGTTTCAGTTGTTAGTGTTTTTTCTAGTTTTAAAGTACCTCATAAACTTAAAATATTAGCAGAAGGTGAGTCTCTATTTAATGATGCAACTGCTTTAATTATTTTTGTTTTTATAGCTGTTCCTATGATGAATGGTGCTAATATTGGAGCTATGGATATAGCTATAGTTAGTCTAAAAGTAATTATATTATCTATAGCTATTGGATTAATTATTGGATATATTGGTATTTTATTAATGAAATTAACAGCAGACCCTATGAGTGAACTTGTACTTATTTTACTAACTGCCTATACAGCATTTGAAGTAGCAGAACATTTTCATGTAGCAGGACTTTTAGCCGTTATTGTAGCTGTTATTACACTAACTACACTTTAGACAAAAAATATAAAGGATTAAGAATAGTTTAAAGAAAAAGATGATTCTTAGAATGTATGCTCACACAACTAAGAATCATAGAAATTATACTACAAAGTATCCAATATAAAAA
>Ga0256842_1001431_pt1 | contig 19045 bp, 22 predicted proteins | sample 4559240metaG_FD_185973 | JGI IMG/M metagenome (GOLD analysis project Ga0256842, IMG submission 185973) | Hydrothermal vent microbial communities from Guaymas Basin, Mexico - 4559-240 | ecosystem: Environmental > Aquatic > Marine > Hydrothermal vents | place: Mexico: Guaymas Basin | collected...
TCCTGAGATAATTAGACCTTCAAAAGAAGAATGTTATAATAACAGTAGAGCTAAATCTACTAAAATGAGATGGGCAATAAAAGCATAAAATAATAATTGCTAAATATATTAAAAATTTAAAGCATTTTCGAGAATTACTTTTCAATATGATTCCATTATTAAAAGATCAAAATAAAGGGTTTACATATACATTTGTATAGTCAAGAATTAAATGCTGATATTATAGAAAATTACTATGCTAAACAATTGATTTCAGCTTAAAAATTTCAAAATATATATGGTGAAGTTTTAACATTTATAAATTTAGATTCTGAATTTGGAATTCCATTTTCAATAGATGATAAGGAATTAGATACTGAAAATCTAGGTAAAAATACATTAAATGGTTTCTTTAGACCTTACTAGCAGAACTTATTTTGAACTATACTGATAAAAAAACTTTATTTAGTAGTGAACCGCTTGTTACATGTGCAAATGATTTTGAGTTTATTCCTTTAACTGAGGAGAAAGAGAAAGAAGTTGTTAATCTAGTTGGTAATTTATGTACAGCCACAGATGTTGTAGCTAAGGATATATTATTACCAAAATTAAAAATTGGAGATATAGTAGTTATAACTAATGCTGGAAGTTATGCAGCTGTACTTTCACCTATGCAATTTTCTTCACAGGGGCCTCTTGCTCAACTTTTTTTATTAAGTAATGGAAATGTAATTTAATAAATATATTTTGACCGTATCATATAAAAAATGAATACGGTCTTTTATATTGTAAAAAAACCTCGTAATTTGTATTGAAAATGTTATAATTGATTTATAAAATATAATGTTGCTTATATATTGAAAAAAATGTAGCTTAGACGGGAGAATACACTATGAATAATCAAACAAAAGAATTTAAAGCAAATCAAAAAAATCAAATAAAGTTAGTAATTATACTATTATTGATTGCAATACCTATAATCATATTTTCAATAAATATGATATTAGATTCAAATATTGAATTAGCTAAATATACTAATTCGGCAAAGATTAAATCATTAGATAATTTAGATATGGACGTAATAATAAATAATCTTAGTTATCAAAATGCTTCTAGTCAACGAAATTTATATGTTTTCTTTTTTCTTTTTACAATAGGATTTACATTTTTGATATTGCATATTTATTATTTTACTAATACAAAAATTTTGTTCGATGATAAAAAAATAAGTTTATATTCAATTTATAAAAAGGAAGCATCAAAAGAATTTTTATGGGAGAACATTAAATCCATACAATTTGGTAATATGTATACTCCAGGGAGTAGAAGTACATTATATAGAATGAAAATTATATATATAAAAATGGTTGATAATAAACAACTTAATAAAGTTGAGTTTATACCTATTAAGAAATTTGAAAATTCTAAAGATTTAATGAATGAATTAGAGAAAATCGGAAAAAATCACATGATAGATGTATTTTATATGAATGAATAGAGAATGTATTCAATATAATGAGGAGATGATATGAAATATAAAAAAAAAATCGTACTTTTCTTTATATTCCTTTTTTTAATAGTTGGTTGTGCTAAAAAAGAATCAACAGTCTTGAAGGAAGAATTTACTAAAAAAGTAGAAATATTTGAGAAAAATAAAATCGCTACTTATAGACGTGAAATAAGCATTGAAGAATATGAAGAAAGAATAAAAGGGAGTTTTGATAAATTATTAGAGAATAGAGTAGTTGCAATAATGAGAGTAATAATAAATGAAGAAAAAGAGAAGGAATATACTGAAAAATTTAAAACTAGTGGATATAAGTTAGATCGAATACCTGAGTATATGATTTATAATGTTAGAGAAATTGAATCTGAAATAGAGGTTTATATTGTTGACAACATATTTGATGGAATGGTTGAAGGAGAAAAACGTGTATATTTGAAAAAATTCACAAAATTTTACTTTGAAGGAGAATTACTTAAAGAAAATGTATCTACTATTTACTATAATTTTAAAAATATTGATGGCAAATGGAAAATAACTGAAATAAGAAATGACTCTGAATCTCTCGACGGTCTAAGTATAAGAAAAAGAAAATCAGTAATAAATGATATGGATTATAGTTTGACAACTGATTATATTGAATTATTTAAAATAGATAGAAAGTAAATAGGTAAGAAATGTGTACTTGGATCTACATTTTTCTTATAAACTATGATATATTTATGATAATAATAGGTTTAATGTAAACTTAAAAAAGGATGGTGATACGTTTATGACATTAATAATTATTTATAGTATTTTGATAATAGGGCTTGTAGTATCTTTTATTAAAAGTAAGGAAAAAACTAAAAAAGCTTTTAAAATAGCTAAAAAGGCATTTATGAAAACAGCTCCTAGTCTTTTAGCAGTACTTGGAATTGTTGGATTAACATTAGGAATTCTAACACCGGAAACAATCTCTGGAATTATTGGATCAGAAGCAGGCTTTATGGGAACGATTATAGCGGCTTTAATTGGTGCGATTACACTTATACCGTCTTTGATTGCTTTTCCTTTAGCAGGTTCATTATTGCGTGCTGGAGCAAATGTTATGACTATATCAGTGTTTATTACAACTCTTGTTATGGTTGGCATTGTGACAATGCCTATGGAGATTAAAATGTTAGGTAAAAAATTTACATTCCTTCGTAATGGATTAGGCTTTATAGCAGCTATTATAATTGCAGCTATAATGGGGGTAATATTATGATGAAAATAATAAAAAAATTCAAATTACCTATTTTAATATTGTTTATATATGGAGTTTTAGGAATAAGTTCTCCAGAAGTTGCAAATAAATCATTTAATGTTTCTCTAACTTATCTTGGAGAAATGATTTTCATCATACCACCTGTTTTCATACTTATGGGATTGATGGAAGTTTGGATTCCAAAAAATAAAATTGAAAATTTACTTGGAAAAGAGTCTGGTATTAAAGGAATTATAATATCATTTGTTCTTGGTACTTTACCTACAGGACCTTTATATGTAGCGTTTCCTATGACAGCTTCATTGCTTAAGAAAGGTGCTAGTGTTTCAAATATGATTGTTTTTCTAGGATCATGGGCAACGTTAAAAGTACCTCAATTATTAGTTGAAGCAGAATTTTTAGGTGTTCCTTTTATGGTTTTAAGATTTGTTTTAACATTCATAATGTTAGTGTTAATGGGTGTATTTATGCAATTCACTCTTAAATTGAGTCCAGATAAAGCTTTTCTAGAAAGTAATAATAAGAATAATTAGATGTTTTGTTAATAGTTAAATGGTCATGATGGGTGGGTTGAGATAAATTTGATAAAAAAAGATTAGAGAGGATAAGATATGTCTAAACTATTAATTTGTCCAAAAAGTAATGGTAATACGTTCAATGTTTGTAGTTATATTTCTGAAAAAGAAAATATAGATTTAAAAATTCTTAATAGTAATGAAAAAATCATATTGTCTAAATATAATAAAATAATATTATCTACTGGTGTATATGGTGGTAGGCCACATTCGAATTTAGTAAAATGGTTAAAAAGTATTGAAAAAGAAGATATTGCTGAAAACACAGAATTTTTCATTTTTATGACTTGGTTTGGTAGAGGCAAATCAGATAAAAATGTAATTAAAAAAATAAATTCATTATTAAAAAAAGTAGATAAAAAATTAGAAGATAATTATATTACTTGTTTAGGAAAAAATATGTTAATAATTAGATATAAACATCCAACTAAATTAGAATTGAAAGAAGTTTTAAATTGGATAAAAAATATATAATAAAAATATATAATAATATTTAATATCAAAAAAAACACCAACAAAGTTGATGTTTAATATGGTGCCGAAGGTGGGACTCGAACCCACACGCTTTTAAGGGCTTCGGATTTTGAGTCCGACGCGTCTGCCAGTTCCGCCACTTCGGCTCGACTAATATATGCTAACATAAATACAGTAGCTATGTAAAGGCTATTAAGTTATTTTAACAAATAGCCTTTAATTTACTTTTCTAATTAAACCCATTGGAGTTTGTTGATGTCCTTGACCAAGTGGATTATCTGAAATTAGTTTTTCGTAAAAATGTACATTATCTTTTAAAGTTTTATTTGAAAAGCCTAAAATGTCTTGACCTAAATCATTTGCATCAATAATTAAACATGGAACATTAAATTTATCTTCTATAGATTTAGCAACTTTATCTGGATTTTCTGGTCCTAATACAACACATTTGTTTAGTGGTGGTATTGTACCGCTTGTTGGACCATCAATAGATCTTGCTTTTGGACCTGCAATTCTATAAAAATCACCACTTCTTCCTAGCACTTTCTTTGTAAAACCACCAACAACACTTGCGAGTAGTATTTTAGGAAGTCCACACTCTCTAATTGCCATTTCCATTGTTTCAGGCATACCAAGCCCAATTCCATATGGAGACCTAGTTACAAATTTAGAAATAAATGTAGCCATTTTAGAAGGCTTAATATCAGTTACAAAAAAAGATCTGCTTTGAGTTACAGCAACTGCTTTTTCACTAATAAATAAAATATCGCCTTTTTTGATTTCGCTTGCAGCATATTTACCAACAACATCTAAAATTTCATCTGTTTTATCAATTAAATGTGTTTTAATTGGAATTCTATCATATTTTTTATTTTCAACGTTAATTATCATAATTTCTCCTTTTCTCAATATTATAATAATAGCATGAAAAGAATAAATTTTAAATAAAATGTTATAATTTTAGCTTTATATGTTAAAAAGAATAAAAAAGCAAAGAGAAAATTGTGAAATGTTAGCATATTTTTAATATTTATTGATTTTTATTAAATATTTTAATAATATTGATTAAACATATGAAAGTTTGGATATATATGTTAAGGATAAGTATTATTGGAGGTTATAAGATGAAGAAAATAACATTTGATTATTCGGATGGTTTTGTATCAAAAGAAGAAATAGAAGGATTAAAAGGATTTACTTTGGAAGCACACAAAATGCTTCATGATAAAACAGGACTTGGAAATGACTATGTTGGTTGGTTAAGTTTACCAAAAGATTATGATAAAGAAGAATTTAAAAAAATAAAACAAGCTGCTGAAAAGATTAAAAATAATTCTGACATTTTGTTAGTTGTTGGAATTGGTGGTTCATATCTTGGATCCAAAGCTGTAATTGAAGCACTTACAAATTCGTTTTATAATGATTTAGATGATAGTATTAGAAAAACTCCTAGAATTTACTTTGCTGGAAATAATATATCAGGAAGATATTTAAAACATTTAACTGAATTAATTAAAGATAAAGATTTTAGTGTTAATGTAATTTCAAAGTCCGGTACTACTACAGAAACTGCAATTGCATTTAGAGTATTTAAAAATATGTTAGAAAAAAAATATGGAAAAGATGGTGCAAAAGAAAGAATATTTGCAACTACTGATAAATCAAGAGGTGCTTTAAAAACATTATCTGATAATGAGGGTTATGAAACTTTTGTTATACCAGATGATGTTGGAGGAAGGTTTTCTGTATTAACTCCAGTTGGTTTATTACCAATTGCTGTATCTGGATTAAATATTGATGAATTAATGAAAGGTGCATTTGATGGAATGAAAGAATATTCCGTAGAGGGAATTGAAAATAATCCTTGTTATGAATATGCTATTGTTAGAAATGCACTTTATAATAAAGGTAAAACTACTGAAATATTAGTTGATTATGAACCATCATTATCTTTTGTTGGTGAATGGTGGAAACAATTATTTGGTGAAAGCGAAGGAAAGGATGGAAAAGGAATTTTCCCTGCTGCTGTTCATTTTTCAACAGATTTACATTCAATGGGACAATATATTCAAGATGGAAGAAGAAATATATTTGAAACAATATTAAATATTGAAAAATTTGATGATGATACAGAAATATTATCTGATGAAGAAAATCTAGATGGACTTAATTATATTGCTGGAGAAACTTTTAATTTTGCAAATCAAAAAGCTTTTGAAGGAACTAGAATGGCGCATGTAGATGGTAATGTTCCAAACTTAATATTAAATGTTCCTGAATTAAATGAATACTATTTTGGAAAATTAATTTATTTCTTTGAAAAAGCATGTGGTATTAGTGGTTATCTATTAGGAGTTAATCCATTTAATCAACCTGGAGTAGAGGCATATAAAAAGAATATGTTTGCACTTTTAGGAAAACCAGGATATGAAGAATTAAGAAAAGAATTATTAAATAGAAAAAAATAATATATATAACCTGGTGCAATTTAACGTGCCAGGTTTTTATATTTTAAATGAATTTTTAGGTTATAATGATACATAGAAAAAATAATAAAAAAATGGAACTTTATTAGATTTAATTCGTCTAATTAAAAGATAGAGGAAAGGAGTGATGAAGTGTCTGATAATGAAATAATTTTACTCGAAAAAGCAGTAAAAGGAGATATTAAAAGTTTTGAAATACTAATAAGAAAATATCAGAAATTTGCATTTAATATTGCACTTAATTATTTGAAAAACATTGAAGAAGCTGAAGACGCAACACAGGAAGCATTAATTAAGGCTTTTAGATATTTAAAAAAATTTCAAATGGAATCAAAGTTTTCAACTTGGTTATATAGAATTGTAATTAATACATGTAAAGATGAATTAAGAAAAAAATCTAGAAATCAGAAAGTTATTAATATTGATTCAGAAGAAACATATGTTAACGAAATAGAGGATATAACATATGAGCCTTTAAAAGAAATAGAGGAAAAAGAAATAAGTAATAAATTAAAAGAAGCGGTAAATAGTCTAAAAATAAAATATAAAGAAGTAATCGTACTTTGTGATATTAATGGCATGTCATATAATGAAATATCTGACATCCTTGAAATTCCAGTTGGTACTGTGAGATCAAGAATTAATAGAGGAAGATTAACTTTAAGAAAAATAATTAATGAAATGGAACTTTTTGATAAAGAAAGCGTCTAATAACGGAAGGAGGTAAAAATGAATTGTAATGAAGCAAGATTATATATTTCAAGTTTAGTGGATGAAGAGTTAGATATTGATGTTAAAGATGAAGTTATTAAGCATATTGAAAATTGTGAAGAATGTAAAAAAATATATGAGGAAGAAAAACTTATTAAAAACTTATTAAATGAAAATGAATTGAAAGAGTTACCAAATGATTTTAATGAAAAATTACACAATAGTTTAATGAATGAAATAAAAGAGATTAAAAAATCGAATAAAGTAATGAAATTTGTTAATAGAAACAGAAAGTATTTAGCTGTTGCAGCTTTATTTATTTTTGCAGTGGTTTTAGTTAATAATAACCCTTTAAATTTGATGACAGGAAATAATTATGAATTAAGAGATATGAAAAATGCTGTTATGGAAGATAGTGTTGAAATGAGTTTTAACGAATCTGCAAAGTTAGGTGCTCAGCCAACTGTGATGATGAAGTCAGAGGGTGAAAACTTTGGTAATGAAGCACCTATGGCACCTATGGCTGAAGTTGAGGCAGCATCAATAGAATCCGAATATCAAACTGGAAGAATTATTATTAAAAACAGTAATATGCAGTTAGATATTCTTAATTTTGAAAAAACAGCAGATGATATTAAAAACTATGTTGAAGGGTTTGATGGATATGTAAGCAACATGAGTTCAAATATTAGATATGTTGATGAAAATGGAAAAGAATTTAAATATGGCTATTTAGAAGTAAAAATTAAAAGTGAGTCATTTGATGAGTTTATAGATTTCGTAGAAAATCTAGGAAAAGTAAGAAACACTAATTTATCAACTCAAGATGTAACAAATGCTTATAGAGATACTGTTTCAAGTATTAAAAATCTTGAAATTACTCAAGATAGACTTAGAGATATTTTAACTAAAAGTAAAAATGTTGAAGAAACTTTACAAATTGAAAGAGAATTAACAAGAGTAAGAGGTCAAATTGATCAATTAAAAGGAAATGTAAAAAATTGGGATAGGCTTAGTAAATATGCAACTATTAATATTTCACTTAATGAAGTGGAAGAATTAGAAGTGTCAATTCAACCAATAGATAATAGCATATTTAAAAAGGCTACTGATGGGCTTATGAATACAATAAATATAATAAGAAAATTTTTAGAGAGACTATTTATAAGTATTATTGCATATTCACCTTTTATTTTTACTATATTAGTTGGATTAGTAATATTTAGGAAATTTTATAAGAAAAGAGGAATAAAATGAAAAAAATAATAATTGGGCTTTTAGTGTTTACTGTTATTGCAGCGGTATTTGTAATAGATAGTAATGATTTATTAAGTAAGAAAGTTTATGCTGATGAAGAAAATAATGAAATATCAAAATCTACAGTAGAAGTATATGGAAGTGCTAATATAGAAGTTGAACCAGATGTAGCGTATATTAATATTGGTGTTGATACAGAAAATAATAATCCTTCATTAGCCCAAAAAGAAAATAAAGAAAAAATGGATAAAATAATATCTTCTTTGAAAAAAATGGGTTTAACTGATGAAGAGTTAACTACTATTAATTATAGCATTAGAAAAAATTATAGATATTTAAAAGATGATGAAAGAGAAGAATATTATATGGTTTCAAATTCTTTAAAAATAACTGTTAACAATATTGATGAAGTAGGAAATGTAATTGACGCAGCAAGTAATAATGGAGCAAACAATATTAACAGTATTCAATTTAGTGTAACAGATGATACAGTATATTATAATCAAGCATTAAACGATGCGATGTTAAGTGCAAAAGAAAAGGCAACATCAATCATGAACACATTTGGAGAAACTCCTTCAAAACCAAAATCAGTAGTTGAAATTAGTAATAATTATGGTGTTGTTAGAGATTATGGAAATATGATGAAAGCAGAAATGGCATATGATTCAATTTCTACTCCAATTCAAGCAGGAGATATTACAATTTCAGCAAGGGTAAAAGTAATTTACGAGTACTAAAAATAAGCAAAAATAAATGAATTAAAACGATTATAAAATGATGTAAGTATTGTTGTATGCAATTATACTTGCATCATTTTATATTGTGAAATTTATGTTGCAATTACTAGACACTATGTTATTATATACTTGTCAATAGATGAAGAGGGGGACCATATAATGAGTCGTGAAAATTTAGTTTTAAAAGTGAAACCAGAATGGTGCAAAGGATGCAATATTTGTGTGCATTTTTGTCCGACTAATGTACTTGAATTGGACGAAGATAACAAAATTGTAATAGCAAGACCAGATGATTGTATAAAATGTGGATTGTGTGAATTAAGATGTCCTGATTTTGCAATATACTTAGAAGGTGATGAAAATGAAGATGAAAAGTAATATTCAATTTGTTCAAGGAAATAAAGCTTGTATTATGGGTGCATTAGACGCAGGATATAGATTTTACGGTGGATATCCAATTACACCATCAACAGAATTAGCTGAACTATCTGCAGTTGAACTTCCAAAAGTTGGCGGAAAATTTATACAAATGGAAGATGAAATTGGTGGAATTGCAGCAGCAATTGGCGCTTCATTAACTGGTAAAAAATCAATGACTGCAACAAGTGGTCCAGGATTTTCATTAAAACAAGAAAATATTGGATATGCAATGATGGCAGAAGTTCCATTAGTAATTGTAAATGTTCAACGTGGTGGTCCATCAACTGGTTTACCAACTTCACCTGCTCAAGGCGATATGATGCAAGCTAAATGGGGAACTCACGGCGATCATCCAGTAATTGCATTAACACCAGATTCTGTACAAGAAACTTATTATATGACAATTAGAGCTTTTAATTTAGCTGAAAAATATAGAATGCCTGTAATGATTATGACTGATGAAGTTATCGGACATATGAGAGAAAAAATTGTAATTCCTAATAAAGAAGATTTAGAAATAATTGATAGAATAAAACCTACTGAAAAAGAAGGATATTTACCATATGGTGTTGAAGAAGGAGAAACAGTTCCTAAAATGGCTTCATTTGGTGATGGATATAGATATCACATAACAGGATTAGCACATGATGAAACCGGTTTTCCAAGTAATAGTAATGAAAATGCTAAAAAATTGTTAGATAGACTTATGAATAAAGTAAATCATAATTTAGATGATATTTTAGATTATGAAGAATATATGCTAGATGATGCAGAACATATAGTTTTATCATATGGTGCAACTGCTAGATCAGCAAGAGCTGCAATTAAGCAAATGAGAAAAGACGGTATAAAAGTTGGTATGTTTAGGCTTAAAACAGTTTGGCCTTTTCCAGAAGAAAGATTATTGGAATTAAGTAAAAACGTTAAAAATGTTTTAGTTGCTGAGATGAATCTTGGTCAAATGGTATTAGAAGTTGAAAGAGTAGTTAAAAACAACGCTAAAATATTATTCTGTGGTAGAGCAGATGGTGAAATAATTACTCCTGAAGAGATAATTGAAACTTTAAAGGAGGAATTTTAAATGAATAAGTATGTAAAAAAATATCTTAGAAATGATAAATTAGCTCATATGTGGTGTCCTGGATGTGGACATGGAATAATCATGCACCAAATTATTAAAGCGATTGACAATTTAGGTTTAGATAAAGATAATATTTGCGTTGTTTCAGGTATTGGTTGTTCTTCTAGAGCTCCTGGTTATATGGATTTTGATACTTTACACACAACACATGGTAGAGCATTAGCTTTTGCAACAGGAATAAAATTAGCAAACCCAGATATGAAAGTAATTGTTGTTTCGGGCGATGGAGACGCTTCAGCAATTGGTGGTAATCACTTAATTCACGCTTGTAGAAGAAACATTGATATCACAACAATAGTATTTAATAATACTATTTACGGAATGACTGGAGGACAATTTTCTCCAACTACTGCAACAAATGATTTAGCGTCTACTGCTCCATATGGAAGTATTGATAGACCATTTGATATCGCTAAATTAGCTGCAGCTGCAGGAGCAAGTTATTCTGCAAGATCTACAGTATATCACGCAAATAACTTAGAAAAACTTATTGAAGAAGCTTTACAAGTTAAAGGATTTTCATTAGTAGAAGCTATGTCAATGTGTCCTACATCTTATGGTAAAAGAAATAAAAAGGGTACAGTTTCTGATATGTTAGAAGATTATAAGGAAACTTATATTAATATAAATGCATTTAATAAATTACCACCAGAAAAAAGAGAAGGAAAAATTGAGATGGGTGTATTTAAAAATGAAACATATCCAGAATATACTGCGGAATATCAAAAACTTATTGATAGATTAAAGGGTGATAAATAATGAGTAATCAATTTGAATTAAGATTATCGGGAGCTGGTGGACAAGGGTTATTATTAGCTGGTATTGTTTTAGCTGAAGCAGGAATATTAGATGGTAAATTTGCTACTCAAACACAATCTTACGGACCTGAGGCAAGAGGTGGAGCTAGCAAGTCAGAAGTTATTATTAGTGATTCTGAAATTGATTATCCAGAAGTAAGAACACCAAATTTAACTCTTGCTTTAACACAAGAAGCAGCAGATAAATATATTAGTAAAGATATAATAAACGGTATAATTGTTGTGGATGAAAGAGTAGAAATAGATCCAGCAATTAAATATGAAAAATTAATTAGAGTACCTATTATTAAAACTGCAAAAAATAAAATTGGTAAAGCAATTGTTGCAAATATAGTTTCTCTTGGTATAATAGTAGAAGCAACAAATATAGTTTCAAAAGAAGCTATGGAAAGTGCAATTTTGAATAGAGTTCCAAAAGGAACTGAAAAATTAAATAGAATGGCTTTAGAAAGTGGTTATGAATTAGCGAAATAGGTGGATATATGGAAAAAAATGTAATTAATTTAATTAAAAGTAAATACTTTAATTTAAGTAAAAGTCAGAAAAGAATTTCTGATTACATTTTAAAAAACCATCAAAAAGTTGCATTTATGACTGCTAAAGAATTATCAAATGAATCTCAAGTTAGTGAATCTACTGTTGTGAGATATGCTATTGCACTTGGATTTAATGGTTATCCTGAACTTATAGAATCAATTCGAGATAATATTAAATCAAAACTTACCACAATAGAAAGATTTGATTTATCAACTAGCGCTAATTTAAAAGGCGAAGATTCTTTTAAAAATATTATGAGAAATGATATTGAAAATATCAGATCTACTATAAAACAAAACAATCAGGAAACTATTGATTTAATAGCTGATGAACTTGCAAAAAGTAATAGAATATATATTCTTGGATTAAGGTCATCAAAAGTTTTAGCAAATTACCTTCATTATTACATTAGTTTGATTTTTAATGAAACATTTGTTAAGGAGATAGAAGCTCAAAATGTATTTGACGATTTAGTTAATTTAAAACCTGGTGATGTTCTTGTTGCTATAGCTTTTCCTAGGTATTCAAAATTAACTATTGAAGCTTTAAAATATGCAAAAGATAATAATATTACTGTTATTTCATTAACAGATAGTAGTTTATCACCATTAAATGAGTATTCAAAATATACTTTATTAGCTGATTTAAGTATTAGCACATTTATAGATTCTTTGGTTGCTCCAATGAGCGTATTAAATTTACTGATTACTTCAATTAGTATAAGAAATAAAAAAACAGTACAGCAAAAATTTGAGAAATTAGAAAAAGTATGGGATGAATATGGAATATTTAGATAGATATTAGGGAACCTTTAAAAGGTTCCTTTTTACATGAATAAGAAAATTTGATATAATATAATCTACAAGGATAAAAGGATGGTAAATATGTTGAAGATAGCAATCGATGGACCGGCAGGCTCAGGCAAAAGCACTGTTTCAAAAATTATAGCAGAAAAGTTGAATATTAATTATCTTGATACAGGTGCAATGTATAGAATGTGTACTTTAAAAATACTTAATAAAAATATTAATTTAGATGATGAGAATAAAATTACTGAAATAATTGATAAAATTGATATTAAAATGGAAAATAATGTTTTTTATTTAGATAATAAAGATGTTAGTGAGCAAATAAGAGATGAAAAAATTTCGAAAAATGTCTCAAAAGTGGCTGCGATAAAATTTGTACGTGAAAAAATGGTAGATATTCAAAGAGAAATTGCATCTAATGCAGATGTTATTATGGATGGTCGCGATATTGGGACTCATGTATTAAAAGAATCAAAAAATAAATTTTTTCTTAATGCTTCAATTGAAGTTAGAGCTTTAAGAAGATATGAGGAACTTATTAATAAAGGTGTAAATGTAATAAAGGAAGAAATTATAAAGGATATTGCCAAAAGAGATAAATTGGATTCAGAAAGAGAATTTTTTCCACTTATAAAAGCCGATGATGCAGTTGAAATTGATACAAGCGGATTAAATATTAATGAAGTTGTAGATTTGATAATCTCGAAGATTGGAGAAAAAAATGACTAATTTACTTAAAAATATAATTAGAATATATTACAAAATATTTTTCAAAGTAAATATTTCTGGTGAAGATAATCTTCCAACAGACAAAGGATATGTTCTTTGTGCAAATCATATTTCAGCACATGATCCAACAGTTTATGCGGTAAGCGTAAAAAAACTTCTTTACGCATTGGGGAAAAAAGAATTATTTAAGAGTTTTATTGGAAAGTTTATATTCTCTAATATGAATGTAATTCCGGTTGATAGAAACAAGATTGATATCAGTGCAATGAAAAAATCATTAAGAATATTAAAAAAAGAAAAATCTGGACTTTTAGTATTTGCGGAGGGGACTAGAAATCATGGAATAACTCCTTTGCCATCAACACCTGGTGCATCAATGCTTGCAATTAAAGCAAAAGTTCCGATTATTCCACTTTCAATTGATTCAACGTACAAATTATTTAGTGAAGTGAATATTAAGATTGGAAAACCAATAGATTTAAGTGGTTATAATTCAAAAGAAATGGATACTCAAGATTATATTAAAATAAATGAAGATATTTTAAAAGATATATATAATAATTTAGTGTTATATAAAAAAGGTAAAAATTATGAAGATTAAAATAGCTGAATATTCTGGTTTTTGTTATGGAGTAAAAAGAGCTGTGGAAATTGCACTTGAGTCATATGAGATTGAAACTTATACATATGGTCCGATTATTCATAATGGAGAATTCCAAAAAAAATTAGAACGGAATGGTGTGTTCATTGAAACTGATTTAGAAAAAATTGAAAATAAAAATTTAATTATAAGATCTCATGGTGTAAAAAAGAGTGTATATGAAGAAGCAAAAGCCAATAATATAAATACAATTGATGCAACTTGTCCATATGTAAAAAAAATCCATAAAATTGTAGAAGAAGAATATAATAAAAATAGAAAAATTATAATTATTGGTGATGAAAATCATCCTGAAGTAATTGGAATCAACGGTTGGTGCAAGGATAGTGCAAATATTATAAAAAAAGTAAATTTTATATTGAGTAATTTAAAAAAATCTGATAGAATTAGTGTTGTGTGTCAAACAACTTTTAATTTAGAACTCTATGATACGATAAAAACTAGACTTATGAACAAATTTGATGATATAATATTTTTCGATACAATTTGTCTAGCAACTGTAAACAGACAGAGTTCCGCTGAAAAACTATCTAAAGAAGTTGATTTAATGATAGTTGTTGGTGGTAAAAACAGTTCAAACACAAATAAATTGTTTGAAATTTGTAAAAAAAATACTAAAACTCTTTTTTTACAAACTGAAAAAGATTTTTATTTATCCGATCTAACCAACGTGAATTCAATTGGAATAGTTGGAGGAGCATCGACTCCGGAGTGGGTAATTAATAATATAATAAAAAAAATAAATAACGAAGGCGAGGGTTTTTAATGGAAAATGAAATGACAATGGCGGAACTACTGGAAGGTTATGAGAAATCATTCAAGGTACCAAGAAAAAGAAGTATTATGAGTGGTGAGGTGGTACAAGTAACTGATACAGAGGTAGTTGTCAACCTAGGGTATAAGGCAGATGGAATTATACCAAAATATGAAATTTCTAATGATTCGAACTATGATATCAAAAATAATATAAATGAAGGAGATGTTTTAGACGTATATGTTGTCGATTTAGATGACGGAGAAGGAAATGTATTATTATCACTTAAACGTGTTAGTATGCTAAAAGACTGGGATGTTCTTCAAGATTTATATGCTGAAGAAAAAACAATCACAGTTAAAACTACTAGAGTTGTTAAAGGTGGAATTATTGCATTCTTTAATGACATTAGAGGATTTATTCCAGCATCACAATTATTACCAAGATATGTTGAGGATTTAAACAAATTTGTTGGTAAAGATTTAGAAGTTAAAATTTTAGAAGTAAATAAAAGAAAGAGAAGATTAGTATTCTCTCATAAAGCAATTGTTAAAGTTGCTTTAAACAAAGAAAAAATAAAATTATGGGATAATATTGAAGTTGGACAAATTGTTGATGGTGTTGTTCGTAAGATATTAAACTTCGGCGCATTTATTGATGTTGGCGGTGTTGATGGATTAGTTCACATTTCAGAAATTTCTTGGGGAAAACTTCAAAACCCTAAAAAATTATTGGCTGTTGGAAGTACTATAAAAGTAAAAGTTCTTTCTTTCAATAAAGAAGAAGAGAAAATTTCTTTAAGTATTAAACAAACTCAACCAAACCCATGGGAAATATTTGAAGAAAAATATACTATTGGTGAGGTATATGAAGGTGAAGTTGTTAATTTAACTGAATTTGGTGCATTTGTTAAATTAGAAGATGGATTAGAAGGATTGGTTCACATTTCAGAAATTTCTTCTGAAAGAATTGAAAAGCCATCTGATGAATTGCATATTGGACAAAAAATCAATGTTAAAATTATTGACAGTGATTTAGAAAATCAAAAGATTAAATTATCTTTAAAAGAACTTGAATAATTTTGAGCCGTGTTTACACGGCTTTTTCTATATATAGGAGATGATATAATGGAAGGCTATGAAATATTTAAAAAGAATATATTGAAATTAACTGGACTTAATCTTACATCTTATAAAGAAAGACAGATGAAGCGAAGAATTGAATCATTAATTAAAAGAAATAAATATACTAGTTATTCTGATTATTTTAAAGCTTTACAAATAAACGAAGAATTGTTTGATGAATTTATTAATTATCTTACAATAAATGTATCTGAATTTTATAGAAATTTTGAACAATGGGAAGTTTTAAGAAAAACTGTTGTACCAAAATTATTGAAAAATAGTAGAAATTTAAAATTATGGTCAGCTGCATGTTCAACTGGTGAAGAACCATATAGTTTAGTAATGTTAATGTCAGAATTTATGCCGTTAAATAAAATTAAAATATTAGCTGTAGATATTGATGAAGGTGCAATAAATAAAGCAAAAATAGGAGTTTACTCTAAAAAAAGTTTAGATAAAGTTCCCGATAAATTTAAGAAAAAATATTTTACGGAAATTGGAAAATCATTTAGAATTTCAGAGGATATAAAAAAATGTGTTACATTTAAGAAAATGAATTTATTAGAAGATAAATATCCTGATAATTGTGATTTAATATTATGTAGAAATGTAATGATATATTTCACAGAAGAAGCTAAAGATATTATGTACGATAAATTTTCTGGTGCGTTAAAAAATCAAGGCATATTATTTGTGGGTTCTACTGAGCAAATTATTGTACCAAAAAAATATAATTTCATGTCTGAACAAACATTTTTTTATACTAAGAATAATAAGTAGAATAAGGGAGATTTTTCTATTAATATTTGTTAAAATATAGTTAGTATATGAATGGAGGCTTTATGAAAGATATATCAAAAAAATATGAAAAAATTTCACCGTCAATTACACTTGCAATTACTGCAAAAGCTAAGAAAATGATAAAAGATGGAATGGATGTGAAAAGTTTTGGAGCTGGAGAACCAGATTTTAAAACACCAAAAGAAATAAGAGAAGAAGCTATATATGCAATAGATAATAGAAGCATAACTTATACAGCATCTTCAGGAATTATTGAATTAAAAGAAGCAATATGTAATAAGTTTAAAAAAGATAATAATATTGATTATAAACCTGAAAATATTGTTGTTTCAAATGGTGCGAAGCATTCTTTATTTAATGCAATTCAAGCAATTACAAATATTGGTGATGAAATAATAATTCCAGCACCTTATTGGGTTAGTTATGTTGAGTTAGTTAAAATGGCGGGTGGAGTACCTGTAATTTTAGAAACTAAAGAAGAAAACGGTTTTGAAATTGAAATCGAAGAGCTTAATAAATTGATTAATAAAAAAACAAAAGCAATTTTAATTAACACTCCAAATAATCCGACTGGTGCAGTATACTCGGATGATTTATTAAAAGAACTTGCAAATATCGTTATTGAAAATGATTTATATATGATTTCTGATGAAATTTATGAAGTATTACTTTATGAATCAAAACATAATAGTATAGTTTCAATAGATCCAAGAATAAAAGACAGAACTATTTTAATTAATGGTGTTTCTAAAGCATATGCAATGACAGGATGGAGAATTGGCTATTTAGCTTGTGATAAGGATTTAGCAAAAGTTATTACTAATATTCAATCACATGCGACTTCAAACCCAAATACAGTTGCTCAATTTGCTGCTGTTAAAGCATTAAGTTTAGACAAAAAAATAATTACAGATATGGTTGATGTATTTGCTGATAGAAGAAATTATATGTATGATAGAATTGGAAAAATTAACAAGGTATCATGTAAAAAGCCAAAAGGTGCTTTTTATATTATGCTTAATATTAAAGAATTATTTGGTTTAGAATTAAAGGGTAGAAAAATAAATAATTCTATGGACTTTGCAAATTATTTGCTTGATGAAGCATTAGTAGCAGTTGTTCCTGGAATAGGATTTGGAGCAGATGAATTTGTTAGATTATCATATGCTACTGATATGGATACTATAAAAGAAGGTCTAGATAGAATAGATAATGCTATAAATTTATAATAAATTATCGAGCTCGCTTTGGCGGGCTTTTTTTCATTTCAATATATAATTGTATATAGTTTTATGATATAATTATTAATTGATGAATACAAATTATGGAGGTAAAAGAACTTATGAAGTTGATTAATATTGAAACAAATATGGCAGAATTCGATGGTCTTAAAAACCAGACAGAATTTATGACTTATTTTAGAAATGAAAATATGATGAATCCCCAAAAATATTATATTGAAACATGGGGTTGTCAAATGAATGAACATGATTCAGAAAATTTATCTGGAATGTTTGATTTAATGGGATTTATAAGAACAGATTTAAAAGAAAATGCAGATGTAGTGCTATATAATACATGTGCTGTAAGAGAAAAAGCCGAAATGAAAGTATATGGAAATTTAGGACATTTGAAAAATTTAAAAGGAAGAAAACCAAATTTAAAAATAATAGTTTCTGGTTGTATGCCTGAGGAAGATGCAACTGTTAAAAGATTAAAAAAAGAGTATAAATTTATAGATCTTGTAATTGGAACTCACAGTTACCAAAGATTTCCTCAATTATTAAAAGAAGCATATTTAAATGGTAAAACAAAATTTGATATTGATAATAAAGAAGACATTATCATAGAAAATCTTCCAGCTAATAGAGATTATAATGTCAAAGCATTTGTAAATATTATGCATGGATGTAATAATTTTTGCACTTATTGCATTGTACCTTATACTAGAGGTAGAGAAAGAAGTAGAAAACCGGAAGATATTATAAACGAAATAAATGAATTAGTTAATAAGGGTGTTAAAGAAGTTACACTTCTTGGTCAAAATGTGAATTCATACGGAAGAACTGAAAAATTTGATGTAGATTTTGCTGACCTATTAGAACTAGTTAATAACATAGATGGACTTGAAAGAATAAGATTTATGACGTCACATCCAAAAGATATGACATTTAAATTAATTGATTATGTAAATAAACTTGATAAAGTATGTGAGTTTATGCATCTACCTGTTCAAGCAGGATCAAATAATTTATTAAAAAGAATGAATAGAAATT
>Ga0256842_1001432_pt1 | contig 19043 bp, 35 predicted proteins | sample 4559240metaG_FD_185973 | JGI IMG/M metagenome (GOLD analysis project Ga0256842, IMG submission 185973) | Hydrothermal vent microbial communities from Guaymas Basin, Mexico - 4559-240 | ecosystem: Environmental > Aquatic > Marine > Hydrothermal vents | place: Mexico: Guaymas Basin | collected...
GATGACAATAGAACTTATAGCACCTGTAGCTATAGAGAAAGAAACAAGATTTGCTGTCAGAGAGGGCGGAAGAACCGTTGGTGCTGGCGTAATTACAGAGATTATAGAGTAGAAGGGGAAAAAAATGGCTCAGAAAATAAGACTTAAATTGAAGTCCTTTGAAGCAAATATAATTGATAGATCAGTTAAGGATATAGTTGAAACGATAAAGAAAACAGGAGCTAAGGTAAAAGGTCCCATACCTCTGCCTACTCACATTTCAAGATATACTGTTTTGAGATCTCCTCATGTTAATAAAAAATCGAGGGAACAGTTTGAAATGAGAACTCACAAAAGGCTTATGGACATAGTAGATGCTTCTCAACAGACGGTAGATGCTTTAATGAAAATAGATTTGCCGGCAGGTGTGGATATAGAAGTAAAGTTATAATTGTATAAAATAGAGGTAAGAGCTTGCGAGTTCCTCTGCTTCTTTTTAATAAATTTATTCTTATGGGAGTATGTAGGAATGATAGGTTTAATTGCGAAAAAGTTGGGTATGTCTCAGATTTACATGAGCGGAAAAGCCGTTCCTGTAACAATTTTAGAGGCTGAGCCGGGCATTATAACTCAAATCAAAACGAAGGAAAGAGACGGTTATAATGCTATTCAAGTTGGTTTTGTTGACACCAAAGAAAGGAGACTCACGAAGCCTGAATTTGTAAAACTTAAAAAAGTAGGTATAACACCTAAAAAGGTTTTAAAAGAGTTCCGGGTGAAAGATGTTTCTCAGTATAGTGTTAAAGACGAGATTAGACTTGATATTTTTAAAGATGGCGATTTAGTTGATGTGATGGGAAAGAGTAAGGGTCACGGATTTTCGGGCGTAATGAAAAGACATAATTTTGCGGGAGGTCCCGGTGGCCACGGTTCTATGTTTAACAGAAGGGTCGGTTCTATAGGTAACTGCGAATTCCCCGGAAGAGTTGTAAAGGGGAGAAAAATGCCTGGTCATTATGGAGATGTCACCGTTACTGTTCAAAACTTAGAGGTGATTCGTGTAGATCAGGAAAAAAATATTATTGCTATTAAAGGCGCTGTTCCTGGACCTAAAGGCGAGTATGTCAACATTATCAGGAAGGGGAACTAATTATGAAAATAGAGGTTTTCAATAAAGATTCACAGGTTGTTGGCGATATTGATTTTAATGTGAGTGAAGATAATTCTTCAAATGGTATTTTGTTGAATAGATTTGTCAGAACTATGCTTATGAACAAAAGACAGGGCAATGCTTCAACAAAATCAAGAGGAGAGGTAAGTGGTGGCGGTAAAAAGCCGTGGAAGCAGAAAGGAACAGGTAGAGCAAGAGCGGGCTCTGTAAGATCGCCATTATTTGTTGGAGGCGGTGTTATTTTTGGACCGAAACCAAAGGATTACTCTCTTAAGATGAATAAGAAGGAAAAAAGAGCTGCATTTTTACAGGCTGTAACTCAAAGGGCTGCCAACGGCGGTTTTGTAGTTATAGACGATTTCAATTTTGAGTCACCAAAAACAAAAGAGGCTTATGAAATTCTGCAAAAGTTTAATATTAAAAAAGCGCTTGTTGTATTGGATAATGATATGAAAAACGCATATCTTTCCTTAAGGAACATAAAAGGCATAGAGGTTAAAAATATTAATAGTTTGAATGTGTATGATGTTTTGAGATTTGAAAAAATTATAGCTCCTAAATCGGTAATTGAGAAAATAAACAGGAGAATCACAAATGAATAAGTGGACTGTGCTTAAGAGAAGGTCTATTTCGGAAAAATCGTTTATTATGCAGGAAGACGGTAAATATGTTTTTATCGTTGATAAAGATGCAAACAAACCTGAAGTTAAAAAAGCGGTAGAGACCATCTTCGGTGTGTCTGTTGATAAAATTAATGTGCTGAATACCAAAGGCAAAATCAAGTTGTTTAAAGGTGTTAAAGGCAGAAGACCTTCTTTTAAGAAAGCTATTGTTAAGTTAAAAGAAGGCGAATCACTAAAAGAGCTGTAAAAGAGGTTACTTATGGGAATAAAGTTTTACAAACCTACAACAAATGGTAGAAGATTTGGAAGTGTTTCCGATTTTTCCGAGATTACAAAAAATAAGCCTGAAAAATCCCTTATAAAAGCTTTAAAGAGTAAAGCGGGGCGAAATAATCAGGGAAATATTACAGTAAGGGGTCAAGGTGGCGGAGTAAAAAAATTCTATAGAATAATAGATTTTAAAAGGGATAAAAGAGGAATTCCTGCTGTTGTTAATGCTATAGAATATGATCCGAACAGAAGTGCAAGAATAGCGTTGCTTTTTTATAAAGACGGTGAGAAGAGATACATTTTGGCACCTTTAGGGTTAAAAGTGGGCGCTGTTGTTGAAGCCGGCGAAAATGTTGAGCCTAAGCTCGGCAATAGTCTTCCTATTAAAAGCATACCTGTCGGTAGCATAATTCATAATATAGAATTAAAACCTAAGGCAGGCGGTAAAATAGTCAGAAGTGCGGGGGCTTTTGCCCAAGTTATGGCTAAGGAAGGAAAATATGCGCACATAAGGCTACCAAGTGGAGAAATGAGACTTATTAGTGTAGAGTGTTATGCTACTATAGGCCAGATAGGGAATGCCGATCACTCCAATATAAATTGGGGTAAAGCCGGTAGAATGAGATATAAAGGCAAAATGCCTAAGGTAAGGGGCGTGGCAATGAACCCTGTAGATCACCCTCATGGTGGTGGTGAAGGTAAAACCGGAACAGGTGGAACTCCCGTTACTCCTTGGGGCGTACCTACAAAGGGTTACAGAACGAGGAATAACAAGAGAACCGATAAATTTATTGTTACACGCAGGAAGAAAAAATAAGGAGGCTTAGTTAGTATGCCAAGAAGTCTTAAAAAAGGCCCTTTTGTTGATGAAAAACTTATTAAAAAAGTGGAAAAACAGAAAAATAACAAAAAAAAGACTATGATTAAAACATGGTCTCGAAGAAGCACTATTGTTCCTGATTTTGTGGGTGTGACCTTTGCCGTTCATAATGGTAAAAAATTTATTCCTGTTTATGTTACCGAAAATATGGTTGGATATAAACTTGGAGAGTTCGTTCCCACAAGAATCTTTAAGGGACATAAAGGTATAGTGCAAAAGAAAATAGGTAAATAGGTTGGTGGAATGATGGAGGTTGTAGCTAAATTAAAAAGTGCTAAGGTTTCGCCTATTAAAGTCAGAGAAGTGATAGGTGTAGTCAAGGGAGCAAGCGTGGATGATGCTTTGGTTAAACTGAAGTACTCTAATAGAAAAGCATCTTTTGTGTTAAGAAAATTGCTTGAATCTGCAATAGCCAATGCTTTAGATAAGGGATTGGATGTAGATAAATTTAAAGTAAGTAATATTACTGCAGATGACGGCTTGGTAATGAAAAGATTTCAGCCGAGAGCAATGGGAAGAGCCGGTAGAATTTTAAAGAGAACAAGTAATATTACCATTACTATTACTGATTAAAAATTGAAAAAAAGGAGGTGAATTTTGGGTCAAAAGGTTAATCCTATAGGTCTAAGGCTTGGTATAACTAAAAGAAGTGTTTCTCAGTGGTATGCGGATAAGGATTTTAAAGATAAGCTTATAGAAGATCAAAAAATCAGAAAAGCTATTAAAGCAAAGGTATATTATGCTGGTATTTCTAAAATTGTCATAGAAAGAAAAAGAAAAAAAATGAGCATTAATATATATGCTGCAATGCCCGGAATTATTATAGGCAGAAAAGGCTCTGAAGTTGAAAAATTAAAAAAATTTATAAAAGGTCTTACTAAATCTGTTGTTACTGTTAATATTAAAGATGTATCTAAGCCCGAAGCGGAAGCTCAGTTGATTGCTGAAAATATAGCGCTTCAAATAGAAAAGAGAATGCCGTATAGAAGGGTTATAAAAAAAGCTGCTTTTTTGGCTATGAAAAAGGGTGCTGAGGGTATTAAAATTCAGCTTGCAGGAAAATTGGGTGGTGCCGAAATGGCAAGAACAGAGTGGATGAAAGAAGGTAGAATCCCTCTTACCACTTTAAGAGCTGATATAGATTACGGATTTGCAGAGAGTTTGACTCAAGCCGGAGTTATAGGGGTTAAGGTTTGGGTATTTAAAGGTATGGTTTCTTAAAGTTAGAAAGAAGGTGGTAGTTAATTATGTTAATGCCTAAAAGAACCAAATTTAGAAAGTATCAAAGAAATAGAAATGGTTTAAGAGGTAAGTCCTACAGGGGCAGTAAGGTCTCTTTTGGAGATTTCGGGATAAAAGCTGTAGGCAGGGGAGAGGTAACAAACAGGCAGATAGAAGCGGCAAGGGTTGCTATCAACAGGGTTTTAAAGCATCAAGGCAAGATATGGATTAGAATTTTTCCTGATTTTCCCTTGACAAAAAAACCTGCCGAAACAAGAATGGGAAAAGGAAAGGGTGCAATTGAAAAATGGGTTGCTGTTGTAAAACCCGGAAGAATTCTCTATGAAATAGGTGGAGTTAGCGAAGAAATAGCTAAGAAAGCATTTGTTTTGGCTGCCCAAAAGTTTAATATTGAATTGAAATTTGTTAAGCGGAGTGATTGGGTATGATGGCATCTGAATTAAGGAATAAAGATATAAAAGATCTTGCGGAAGAAGAGAATAAAATCAGAGAAGAGCTTTTTAAACTCAATATGAGAAGAGGTTTAGAGCAGTTAGAAAATCATAGAAGAATCAGGACACTCAGGAAGGATTTAGCGAGAGTTTTAACTGTTAAAAACGAAAAACTAAAAGCCGGAGATAATGTATGAGTAAGGTAGTCAAAGAGGGTGTTGTTGTAAGCGACAAGATGGATAAAACAGTTGTTGTCGAAGTCGAAACGCTTGTAAAACATCCCGTTGTTCAAAAGTATGTGAAGAAAAAGAAAAGATTTAAGGTGCACGATGAGAGGAATGAAGCTGCAGTTGGTGATACTGTTAGTTTTGTTATTTGCAGACCGATTTCTAAAGATAAGCACTTTAGATTGTTAGAAATCACCAAGAAATATGTAGGTTTGGGGGATTAGCAAATGATACAGCCTTACAGTATATTGAAAGCAGCTGATAATTCAGGCGCCAAACGCTTAATGTGTATTAAAGTTCTCGGCGGTTCCAAAAAGAGATATGCAAGAGTTGGAGATATTATAGTTGCTTCTGTAAAAGATGCAGATCCCAATGGAAAAGTTAAAAAAAGCGATGTTGTGAAAGCTGTTGTCGTGAGAACTAAAAAAGAATTTAGGCGTATTGATGGAACATACATAAAATTTGATGAAAATGCAGCTGTAATAATAAATGCTCAGAAAGAGCCTGTGGGAACCAGAATATTTGGTCCTGTAGTAAGAGAGTTGAGAGCAAAAGAGTTTACTAAAATTATATCTTTAGCTCCAGAGGTGTTATAAAATGGCAAGAATTTACTCTGAAATGAAGACTAAACTTAAAAAAAATGATAAAGTAAAAGTTATACAAGGTAAAGACAAGGGTAAAGAGGGTAACATATTATCTTTCGTTCCTAAGAAAAATAGAATTGTGGTGGAAGGAATTAATATAATTAAGAAGCACCAAAAGGCTACTCAAATGTCTAAGGGCGGAATTATAGAAAAAGAAGCCTCAATTCATATAACAAATGTAATGCTTGTATGCCCTCACTGCTCGAAAGCAACAAGAATCGGAATAAAATATTTAGACAACGGTGAAAAAGTGAGGTATTGTAAAAAATGTGGCGAGACAATTTAAGGAGGATCTATTAATGTCTAAATATGTACCAAGATTGAAGACCCTCTATGATAACGAAATTATTCCTTATATGATGAAGGAATTTTCCTATAGTAATGTTATGCAGGTTCCAAAGATGGATAAGATAGTTGTAAATGTAGGTTTAAGTGAAGGTATGCACGATATTAAATTACTTGAGTCGGTTTTGGAAGAACTTGCGATTATTACAGGTCAAAAAGGGGTCATTACGAGGGCTAAAAAATCTATTGCTAACTTTAAATTAAGAGAAGGCTCTCCCATAGGATGTAAGGTTACATTAAGAGGAGCCAGAGCCTACGAGTTTTTAGATAGATTTGTTTCTTTTTCTATACCGAGGATAAGGGATTTTCGTGGAGTACCCTTGAAAGGATTTGACGGGAGGGGAAATTATACGCTTGGCATAACAGAGCAGCTTATTTTTCCTGAGATAGATTATGATAAAGTATCAAAGATACACGGGCTTAATGTTACCATAACTACAACATCGAAAACCGATGATGAAGCGGTAGCATTACTAAAGGCGTTTGGTATGCCTTTTAGAAAGAGTAATTAAGGAGAATCTATGGCAAAAAAGTCAATGATTGAAAAATCAAAAAGAAATCCAAAGTTTAAAGTTAGGGCTCACAATAGATGTCAAATATGCGGAAGACCTAAAGGGTACATAAGAAAATTCGGTCTATGCAGAATATGTTTCAGAACATTGGCATCGAAGGGTGAGATACCTGGTGTAACTAAGGCAAGTTGGTAGGTGTGGTATGGGCAAAAGAGTAGTTGACAGTATCTCAAAGATTAAGAATGCTTTGAGAGCAAAACATAATTATGCGGATTTGGAGAGTAACTCCGTTGTGTATAGCGTATGTAGCATATTGAAACAGGAGGGTTACATAAAGGATGTTAAAAAATTAGAAAATTCAGGCAATAAAAACATAATAAGGGTATCTTTAAAATATGCTGACGAAAGAAAAAAAGAACCTATTATTAAAAGCATAAAACTAATTAGTAAACCGTCGAGAAAAGTATATGTGCAGTCAGATGATATAAAGCCTGTTATGAATGGTTTGGGCGTAGGTATTATATCAACAAGCAAGGGTGTTATGACATTTGATGAAGCTATGAAGAATAATGTTGGCGGAGAACTTATTTGTGAGGTGTTTTAATTGGAGGTAATATATGTCTAGGATAGGCAGAATTCCTATTTCTATTCCCCAGGGCGTTGATATAGAAATAACAGAAAGTAATGTTAAGGCAAAAGGTCCGAAAGGCTCCTTTAATCAATATTTTGATAATAGATATATAGATTTGGAAAAAGATGATAGCAACATTTATGTCAAAGCAAAAGAAGATGTAAAAAATGCCAATGCTATGCACGGTTTATACAGAAGCTTAATTGCCAATGCGGTAGAGGGCGTAACTAAGGGTTTTTCTAAGGAGCTACATATAGAAGGTGTCGGCTATAAGGCTAATATTTCGGGTAAAAAATTAACACTGTCTTTAGGATTTTCTCACGATGTTGTTTATGATATACCTAAAGAGATTGATGTAGAAGTTGATAAAAAAGGTGTTAATATTGTCGTATCCGGTGTAGATAAACAACTTGTTGGACTGGTTGCAAGTCAGATAAGAGAATTTAGACCTCCCGAACCTTATAAAGGGAAAGGTATAAGGTATAAAGATGAATATGTTAGACGAAAAATGGGTAAAGCAGCTAATAAATAGGGGGCTGAAATGTCAAGAGTAATTGATAGAAACACTGAAAGAAAGAAAAAAAAGTTAAGAATAAAGTACAAAATAAGAGGTACGAAAGATAGACCGAGACTTTGTGTTTATAAAAGCTTAAACCACATATATGCTCAATTAATTGATGACGAAAATAGCGTAACTGTTGTTTCCGCTTCGACACTTGATCTTGATCTTAGAGATAAAGTAAAGGGTTCAAATGTAAATAGTGCGCAGATAGTCGGAGAATCTATAGCTAAAAAAGCTATAGAAAAGGGTTTGCGCAAAGTTGTCTTCGATAGGAATGGTTATATATATCACGGTAAAGTAAAGGCGCTTGCTGATAGCGCAAGAAAAGCAGGACTTAAGTTTTAGGAGTGCGTATGTTTAAAGCGGATAAAGAATTTCAAGAAGAAGTTATTCATATAGGTAGAATTACAAAGGTTGTAAAAGGCGGAAGAAGATTTAGGTTTAGCGCCCTTGTTGCCGTAGGTGACGGTAAAGGAAGAGTGGGAATAGGGCTTGGAAAGTCAAAAGAGATACCTGTTGCTATAAATAAAGCAATAGAAAAAGCAAAGAAGAGTTTAGTTAATGTGCCTCTCACGGAAGACGGAACGATTCCCCATCAAATAGAGACAAAAGAGGGTGCAGGAAGAATTTTACTTAAGCCGTCAAGGCCGGGAACAGGTATAATTGCAGGTAATACCGCAAGGGCTATCCTAAAAGTTTGCGGAGTACAGAATATAGTTGCAAAATCTATAGGATCTAATAATATTCACAATTTGTCTCACGTTTTGATTCGAGCTTTAGGGTCCTTAAGAAGTAAAGAAGAAGTTCTAAAACAAAGAGGACTTATTTAAGGAGTATAAAAATGGCAGATCTTAAAATAACGATGACAAGAAGCTTGATAGCTCAAAAACCTAAGGTAAAACGGGTCGCTATCTCCTTAGGCTTAAAAAGACCTAACAAATATGTTATAAGGAAAGATACTCCATACATAAGAGGTATGATTAAAAAACTGCCTTTTATGGTAAAGGTTGAAGAAGTATAGTAATGGAAGGTGGTGCTATGGAACTGTATGAAATGCCGAAAATAGTTAAAAATAGAAAAAGAATAGGAAGGGGTAACGCCAGTGGATGGGGCAGAACATCCGGAAAGGGTGAGAAAGGGCAAAAAGCAAGATCCGGCGGTTCAAAACCTCAGTACTTTGAAGGGGGGCAGACTCCTTTAATTAGAAGGCTTCCTAAAAGGGGATTTAAAAATATCTTTAGGGTTGAATATGATGTGGTTAATGTAGGGCTTTTGAATTCTCTATGCTCGGACGGGGATAGAGTTGATTTAAAATTTTTAATGGATAAAAATGTTGTTAAGGGCAGTAAGCCTGTTAAGATTTTGGGCGATGGAGAATTAAACAAGAAAGTCAGTGTTTCCGTTGATGCTTTTTCTAAGAGCGCAAAAGAAAAAATAGAAAAAGCCGGTGGTAGCATAGAGGTAGGATAATGAAAGAAGATTACGGAAACATGTTTAATGTTCCCGAGCTAAACAAAAGACTGTTATTTACCTTTATTATGTTCCTCGTTTTCAGGATAACGGCGCATGTTCCGACGCCTGGAGTTGATGCACATGTTTTGGCAACCATATTTGAGCAGGCAAAGGGCACTGCCTTGGGTCTGTTTAATATGTTTTCCGGTGGTGCCATTAAAAACTTTAGTATAATATCTTTGGGTATAATGCCTTATATTTCTGCTGCTATTATACTTGAACTTTTTACTGCAGTGAGTCCTGAGCTTGCCAAACTTAAAAAAGAGGGTGAAGCCGGTAGAAGGAAAATATCAGAATATACAAGATACGGCACCGTTTTAATATCTGCGCTTCAGGGAATCGGTATTGCTATAGGATTGCAGGCTATGCACGGACCGGGTGGCGCCAATGTAGTAATATGGCACGGCTTGCCGTTTGTTTTATTTACTGCACTAACCATGACAACCGGTAGTGTATTTCTAATGTTTATAGGTGAGCAAATTACAGAAAGAGGCATAGGGAATGGTATATCCTTGATAATTTTTGCAGGTATTGTTGCCAGGCTTCCCGCTGCTCTCGGAAACACTTTTAGGTTGATAAGTGCAGGCGAAATGAGTGTGTTATCTCTGTTTGTAATTATCGTTTTAGCTGTTGGAATAGTTGCACTTATAGTTTTTGTGGAGCTTTCGCAAAGAAGGATTCCTGTGCAGTATCCGAGGAGAATGGTCGGTAAAAGGTTGTATGGCGGTCAAACGAGTTATATACCTTTAAAAATTAATGTTTCAGGTGTTATACCGCCTATTTTTGCATCATCGATACTGCTGTTTCCCGCCACTGCAAGCAAGCTTATAAATATTCCGTTTTTGAAGAATATTTCGGATTATATAATGCCCGGAACCTTGGTTTACAGTATTGTGTATATAGCTTTAATGTTTTTCTTTGCCTATTTCTATACTGCAATAGTTTTTAATCCAAAAGAGATAGCGGATAACTTAAAGAAAAATAACGGTTTTGTACCCGGTATAAGACCTGGGAAATATACGGCAAATTATCTTGATTGGGTGTTGAGCAGATTAACTTTCGGAGGAGCCATTTATCTTTCGTTTGTTTGTGTTTTGCCGTGGATTTTAATAAGAAACTTTAATGTTCCTTTCTATTTCGGAGGTACTGCGCTTTTGATAGTTGTGCAGGTTGCTCTGGATACCATTTCTCAGATACAGTCTCATCTGTATATGAGAAACTATGAAGGGTTCTTTAAAAATAGAAGAAGTAGATAGGGGGCGTAAATGATTTTAGTTCTTCTCGGAGCTCCTGGCGTAGGAAAAGGAACTCAGGCTCAGTTAATTAGTAAAGAATTTTCGATACCTCAAATATCAACGGGGGATATTCTAAGAAAAGAGGTTAAAGAGGAAAGTGAGTTGGGAAAAAAGGCAAAGACATTTATGGATAGCGGAGGATTGGTTCCTGACGATGTAATAGTGGATATGATGGAGAAACGCATAAAAGAGAGTGACTGTGCAAATGGTTTTATCTTGGACGGTTTTCCGAGGACGATAGCTCAGGCGGATGCATTGGATAAAATGCTTGAAAAGAACAATTTAAAACTTGATTCGGCTATTCTTGTAGATGTAGCGCAAGATAAAATAGTTGAAAGACTTACAGGAAGAAGAGTTTGCGAAAAATGTGGAGCTGTATATCACATAAAAAACAATCCGCCGAAAAAAGAGGGTATTTGTGATTTGTGTGGAGGCAAACTTATACAAAGAGATGACGATAAGGAAGAAATTGTATTGAATAGACTAAAAATATACGAAGAATTGACACAGCCTTTAATTGCCTATTATTCGGAAAAGAACAAATTAAAAAAGGTTGACGGTGTCGGGGCTATAGAGGATATTTTTAAAAGAGTTAAAGCTGTATTGTGATGATTATTTTAAAAAGTAAAGAAGAGATTGAAAAAATGAGAATTGTGAACCGCATGGTTGGTGAAGTTCTCAATGTCTTGAAAAAAGCAGTAAAACCTGGTATAACGACTGAGCATTTGAACAGTATTGCGGAGAAGGAAGCCAAAAAAAGAAATGCAAGGTGCGGTTTTAAAAATTACGGAGGTTTTCCCAAGTCATTGTGCACCTCGATAAATGAAGAGGTTGTGCATGGTATACCTTCAAAGAAAAGGGTATTGAAAGAGGGGGATATAATAGGTCTCGATTTCGGTCTTGTTTATGATGGATTTAATGGCGATTCTGCGATTACGGTGGCTGTTGGTAAGATAAGTGAAGAAAAACGAAAATTAATGCAGGTTACCAAAGAGTCCTTGTATAAAGGTATAGAAAAGGCATATCCCGGGAATTATCTTTATGATATATCCGAAGCCATACAGGAGTACACTGAAAGTTTCGGGTATGGTGTTGTCAGGGATTATACAGGTCATGGCATAGGACGAGAATTGCATGAAGATCCTCCCGTTCCTCATTATGTGCCTTCTAAATTCGGAAGAGGTCCTATGTTGAAGGTAGGAATGACCATAGCCATAGAGCCTATGATTAATGCGGGTAGTTGGAGAGTTAGAACTTTAAAAGACGGATGGACTGTTGTTACGGTAGATGGTAAACCGTCTGCTCATTTTGAGCATACCATAGCTATAACTGAAGATGGTCCAATTGTGTTAAGTGAGGTAAATTAATACATGGCTAAAGAGAAAAGTATTTCTGTTGATGGAGAAGTTATTGAGTCTTTGCCTAATGCTATGTTTAGGGTTAAATTGAATAACGGTCATATTGTTTTGGCCCATGTGGCAGGTAAGATGAGAATGCATTTTATTAAGATTTTGCCCGGCGATAAAGTGAAGCTTGAAATATCACCGTACAGCATAGACAAAGGCAGAATAGTTTACAGATATAAATAACGGAGGTTACAATGAAGGTTAGATCATCGGTAAAACCTATATGTCCAAAATGTAAGGTTATAAAAAGAAAAGGTGTTGTAAGGGTTGTGTGTGAGAATCCTAAACACAAACAAAGACAAGGTTAATGGAGGTTTAAGTGGCACGAATTGCTGGAGTTGAATTACCAAGAAATAAGAAGATTATAGTGGCTTTGACCTATATTTACGGAATAGGGCAAAAAATAGCTGATGAAATTATTGAAAAGTCGGGTATGGATCCTAATAAAAGAACGAATGATTTAACACCTGAAGATATTCAGAAGTTGAGAAATATTATTTCGGATTATAAGACGGAAGGTGAACTGAGGAAAGAAATTTCTATTAACATTAAAACTCTTATGGATCTGGGAAATTATAGAGGTCTACGACACAGAAGAGGTTTACCTGTAAGAGGTCAAAGAACAAAAACCAATGCCAGAACAAGAAAGGGTAGAAAGAAAACTGTCGGAGGTAAATAAGAAAGAATGAATACAGGAGTAGTAAATGGCTAAAGTAGTCAAGAAAAAAAAGAGAGTTAAGAAGAATGTCGCTATGGGCATAGCGCATATTCAGTCAACATTTAATAATACAATTGTTACTTTTAGTGATAAAGACGGTAATGTGTTGTGTTGGTCGACTTCCGGAGGAAACGGTTTTAAGGGAGCAAGAAAAGGTACTCCTTTTGCAGCTCAGGTGGCAGCGGAAGATGCATCTAAAAAGGCTGTAGCTATGGGTATGAAAGAGGTTGATGTTAGAGTAAAGGGTCCGGGTGCAGGTAGAGAGACGGCAATAAGATCTATTCAGTCTGCAGGTATAAGAGTTAAATCTATAAAAGATGTTACGCCTATCCCTCATAACGGATGTAGGCCACCAAAAAGAAGAAGAGTGTAATAGGAGAAATATAGTATGGCTGTATATAATGACGCAATTTGTAAAAGATGTCGAGCTTTAGGTGCGAAATTATTTTTAAAGGGCGAAAGATGTTTTACAAGTAAGTGCGCTTTCGAAAAAAGACCCTATGCACCGGGAAAAAATAAAATTTCAAGAAGAAAAACGACGAGTTATGCAGAGCATCTCAAAGAGAAGCAGAAAGCAAAGACGATATATGGTGTTTTGGAGAAGCAGTTTAGGAAATACTTTGCCGAGGCAAGCAGACAAAAAGGTGAAACAGGAATTAATTTAATTAGTATTCTTGAAAGAAGGTTGGATAATGTAGTATTTAGAGCAGGTATAGCAACATCAAGAAAAGAGGCAAGGAGACTCGTTTCTCACGGACATATTGTTGTAAACGGGAGAAAAGTCAATATACCTTCATACCTTCTGAAAAAAGGCGATATTATAAGTCTTTCCGAGAAGTCTAAAACAAAAGAAGAATTTAAGAATAGATTTGAAGAATCTGCAAAAAGAACGGCTTCTTCTTGGATATCTGTTGATACAAGCAATTTAAGTGCAACATTTACAGATGTTCCTACAAAGGAAGACATTCAACCTCAGTTTAATGAGAATGCTATTGTTGAAATATATTCTAAATAATTTTAAAGGAAGAAAATATGAATAGCATTTTTAATTATTTAAAGTTACCCAACGAAGTTAAGATAGAGGAAAATTCAGACACGCATGCAATATTTTCGTTTGAACCCTTGAATGAAGGCTATGCTATTACTATAGGTAATGCTCTAAGAAGAGTTCTGTTGTCGTCCATACCCGGCATAGCAATAGTAGGAATAGAAATAGAGGGTGTTGAGCATGAATTTAGCTCTATAGATGGTATTAAAGAAGATGTAATGAACATTATCCTGAATCTTAAGCAGGTTGTTTTTAAAGCCTTAAATGATAATTTTGAATCGGCAACTGTCTATTTAAAAAAATCTGATAAGGGTAATTTAACGGCAGCTGATTTGGAGATTCCCGGCAATATAGAGATTGTCAACAAAGATGTTTACATAACTCAATTGATGGATAACGCTTCCATAAACGCTTCTATCTACTTGGAAAAGGGTGTAGGCTACAAGCAAACAAGTGATATAGCTATGCAAGATAGAGCGTCAATAGGCTACATTCCGGTAGATGCACTATTCTCCCCGGTAAAAAGAGTAACATATAAAACATTAAAGAGCACTATGAAAGATTATTATGATTATGAAAAACTTTTATTGGAAATAGAAACTAACGGTAGTGTTACGGCAAAAGATGCATTGAATATGTCCAGTTATATTTTAAATACTTACCTCTCGATGTTTTCAGATAATTTTAAAGAGGCAAGTATTGAAATTAAGCAGGATAAAGAAGAAGAAAAAGAAACTTTAAACGAAAACCTACTAAAATCGGTTGATGAGTTGGAGCTAAATGTTCGCTCTTCCAATTGCTTATCTTCTCAGGGTATTAAATATATATGGCAACTTGTTAGTAAAACGGACAGTGAACTTTTAAGCACGAAAAATTTCGGCAAGCAATCCTTAAAAGAAATTAAAGAATCCTTGGGACAGCTGGAACTTGGACTTGGAATGGAATTGAGTGAGGATGAGATAAGTAAAATCAAAAACGCTATAGCTGAAAATGAAAAAAACGAAGATATAGAAAAAGATAAGGAGTGGGAATAATGAGACATAGAAAAGCCTACAGAACTTTGGGTATAGATTCCGAGAAAAGAAAACATCTTTTAAGAAACCTTGCTATCTCCTTGATAGAGCATGAAAGAATTACAACAACAGATGCCAAAGCTAAGGAGCTTGTGAAGTATATTAGTAAGCTTATTACTAAAGCAAAGGTTGACAACCTGTCTTCAAGAAGAAGCTCTCTTGCAAAAATAGACAATAAAATTGCAGTGAGAAAGCTGTATGATACTATTGCGCCAAGATTTAAAGAGAGAAACGGCGGATATACAAGGCTTATAAAGTTGGGATATAGAAAGGGAGATGCTGCTCCTATTTCTATTGTTGAATTCGTAGAATAATAGATGATAAAGAAAGATAAAAGTTCTTTTTGGGGAGTATCTTTGGTACTCCTTTTTTTTATCTTAGATTATGTAAGTAAAGTTTATATAGTTAAACATATACCGTATCAACACAGTATAAATGTGATAAATAATTTTTTTAACATAGTAAACATTCATAATAGAGGGGTTGCGTTTGGTGCTTTTGCAAAATTTCCTGAATCTTACAGAATTTTATTTTTATGTGGCATAAGTTTTTTAGCCTTTCTTATTATACTGTATCTTATACTATTTTCTAAAGATAGGAAGTGTCTATATATACTTGGTCTATCGTTGCTTGGAGGCGGAGCGGCAGGTAATTTGTACGGAAGAATAGTTAACGGTTATGTTGTAGATTTTTTAGATTTTTATTTTAAACAGTATCACTATCCTGCATTTAATCTTGCAGATTCATTTATTACAGTTGGTGTTTTTGTATTGCTTCTTTCAAGATTGCCCCGCAGAACTTAGAATTATTATGCTTGACCTTATCTTCAGTTAGATTTATAATTTTTCACTTTTTATCGGGAGGATAAAGAAATGATTATAGTTACAGGTGGCGCCGGTTTTATAGGTAGCAATATAGTTTACGGTTTAAATAAAAAGGGAATTGACGATATTATTGTCGTCGATAATATGAAGAATGCTAAAAAACACAGAAATCTAAGCGGTATGCAAATTTATGATTATGTGGATAAAGTTGATTTTATAGAAAATTTGGATAGCTTTAAAAATTATAAAATAGATGCGATTATACATCAGGGAGCATGTTCTGACACCCTTGAGGACGACGGCAGATATATGATGAAAAATAATTATGACTATTCAAAAATCCTCTTTCATTTTGCTTTGGATAATAATATTAGATTTATATATGCATCAAGTGCCTCTGTCTATGGAAACGGGGAAAACGGTTTTTCGGAAAAACGAGAGAATGAGTATCCCTTAAATGTTTATGCATTTTCAAAATTCAGTTTTGACCAATATATAAGAAGATTTATAAATAAGGTAAATACGCAGATAGTCGGTTTAAGGTATTTTAATGTGTATGGTCCTCAAGAAAATCATAAAGATAAGATGGCATCCGTTATCTATCATTTTCACAATCAAATTTTAGAAACGGGCACTGTTAATCTGTTTAAAGGTAGCGAAGGGTTTAAAAGAGATTTTGTTTATGTTGACGATGTTGTTTCGGTTAATATGTTTTTTTTGGAAAATGCCGACAAAAGAGGTATTTATAACTGTGGCACCTCAAGAGCCGAGAGTTTCTTGAGCATAGGAGAGATTATGAAAAATCTTTACAAAAATGTGAGGATTGAGTTTATAGATTTTCCGCAGAATTTAAAGGGTAAATATCAGACATTTACACAGGCTGATATAAGTCTTTTGAGAGAGAGTGGCTATTCAAAAGAATTTATTAGCTTGAAAGATGGTGTGAAGCAATATACGGATATTTTGAAGCAGTATGACGGATACTATAAAAACTAAATTGACAAATGGTCGTAGTTATAATATAAACTACTTAAAATTTACGAAAGGGGCTGTAGCTCAGCTGGGATGAGCGCTTGGCTGGCAGCCAAGAGGTCAGGGGTTCGATCCCCCTCAGCTCCACCAATTTAAGGAGTATATATGGATATTAAGCGCATAAAAAATAGATTGGATAACCTAACTGATAGGGTTAAAAATTCCGATTTGGAAAAGAGTGTCAATGATGCAAAAGCAAAGATTGAATCAATAATAAGTAACCCCAAAGAGTATATGCTTGAATTTATTATGCAGATTAAGTTGGCGTATGATATGCTTGTATGCTACAAAAATCACGAGTGTGATATGCCGTGGAAGACAGTTGCGGCTCTACTGGGTGTAGTTTTGTATTTTATAAATCCGTTTGATGTTATGCCCGATTTTATACCCGGTATAGGTTATATAGATGATTTGGCGGCGCTTGGTATAACTTTTAAGATTATACAGGAAGATTTGAAAAAATATGCAGATTTAAAAAATATTGATTTGAAAAAGTACGGTATTGAATAAAAATTTATTGTTAAGGATAGCGATATTTTTTGAAATATAGACTAAGAAGGAGATTTTAATGCTAAAAGTTGTTGTTTGTGATAACATTTCTCAATCGGGTATAGAAATACTTAAAAACGATCCGGATATTGAGCTTGATATAAAAAGTTCGGTTAGTAAAGATGAGCTTCCCAACTATCTTTCTGATGCTGATGCTATTATTACAAGAAGTGCAACATCTGTAGATGATGCCTTTTTGAGCAAGTGTGGAAAACTTAAAGTAATTGGAAGGGCAGGCGTGGGTGTTGATAATGTTGATCTATCCGCAGCTTCAAAAAGGGGTATAGTCGTTTTAAATATGCCCACCGGCAATACTCTTGCCGCCACGGAGCATACAATGACGCATATAATGAACTGTTTAAGATTTTTGCCAAATGCAAATTATGAGCTTAAATATAAACATATATGGAATAGAAAGAAATGGATGGGAATTGAGCTTGCAGGCAAGACGCTCGGTATCATAGGTATGGGTAGAATCGGCTCTCGCGTAGCCGTAAGAGCTATGAGTTTTGATGCTAATGTTGTAGTGTATGATCCATATATAAAAAAGGAGAAAGCTACAGATATAGGTGTGAAGATTGTTGATAAATTGGACGAATTATTACAAGTTTCTGACATTATAACAATACATACTCCAAAAACAGACGAGACATACAATATGATTGGTGAGAAGGAAATTGATATGATGAAGGACGGCGTTACTTTGATAAACTGCGCGAGGGGTGGTCTTTATAATGAAAAGGCGCTTTATAAAGGATTGAAAAGCGGAAAAATAAGAGCGCTTGGCATAGATGTTTTTGAAAATGAACCTCAACCTAATCATTTTCTTCAAGAGTTTGATAATGTTTTTGTTACACCACATCTCGGGGCAAATAGTTTTGAATCTCAAATAAGGGTGGGAACACAGATAGCAAAATCGGTAGTTGATGCTTTAAAGGGAAGAGGATATACGAATGCTGTAAACATAACAATGGCTGAAGAAGAGATATCTCATCTTGGAAAACAGTTTTTGGGGTTAGCAGAAAGAATGGGTTCTTTTTTGTCTCAGTATGTAAATAAGTTTATATCCAAAGCAAAAATATATGTTCATGGAGATATAGAAAAATATGCGGATGCGTTAGCTCTTTTTACATCTGTAGGTATATTAAAAAACAGCATTGACGAGCATGTAAACTATGTCAATGCTCCTTATATAGCAAAAGAGAGAGGGCTGGAAGTACAGTCTAAAATTTATCAGGGAACTACAGAGTTTAAAAATTATCTGTTGATAGAGGCGATATACGAGGGTGAAAAAATTTCTATAGGCGGAACGGTATTTGAGCCGAATAAGGCAAGAATAGTCTTTATGAATGGATTTGATATGGAAATAGAGTTGACAGGCAATATTATAGTTTTCCAAAACCATGATAAGCCAGGAATTATCGGTATGGTCGGTGCCGTGTTGGGCGAGAACAAAATTAATATTGCTGATTTCAGGTTGGGCAGACGGGAAGGAAGTGGTGAAGCTTTGTCGTTTATTAAAGTTGACGAAGAGGTAGATGATAAAATACTTGATAAGATTTTGCATATTGACGGAGCTATTAAGGTAAATAAGGTAAAATTATAATTGAATAAAACTTTAGGATTTTTTTTATTGACAAATTTATGATTTTGGCTAATATTTACACTGTTCGTTAAGAGCGGGAATAGCTCAGTTGGTAGAGCACGACCTTGCCAAGGTCGGGGTCGCGGGTTCGAGTCCCGTTTCCCGCTCCATTTTTTTTACGCAGATTTGTTTGTGGCGGCATAGCCAAGTGGCTAAGGCACAGGTCTGCAAAACCTTGATCCCCGGTTCGAATCCGGGTGCCGCCTCCAGTGTTAGCGTATGCCGGGGTGGCGGAATAGGTAGACGCAAGGGACTTAAAATCCCTTGATGCTGTGCATCGTGCGGGTTCGATTCCCGCCCCCGGCACCACTTAAAAACTTTGAAGTAATATTCACAGAAAGTTATACAAAAAGAGCCGTTAAGTTTTTCAGAAAACACCCTAATCTTAAAGAAAGATATACAAAGGTTATAACTGTTCTTAAAA
>Ga0256842_1001433_pt1 | contig 19042 bp, 20 predicted proteins | sample 4559240metaG_FD_185973 | JGI IMG/M metagenome (GOLD analysis project Ga0256842, IMG submission 185973) | Hydrothermal vent microbial communities from Guaymas Basin, Mexico - 4559-240 | ecosystem: Environmental > Aquatic > Marine > Hydrothermal vents | place: Mexico: Guaymas Basin | collected...
CAAATTTTGCAAGTTCAGGTACAAGTTTGAGCATTTTTTCAACAGTAAAACTTTTACGAGCAACAAGCTGCTGTGCAGTTGAGACATCCTTTATAGGTTCTTCATCCATTGATGCCAAAAGTGCATTGAACTCTTTGTTTGGTGTAAATCGTCTCTCTTCCAAAAGAGTTGCACCATACGTAATTTGTTCATCTTTAATCTTGACTTTTTCATAGATTTCATCACTGATAAGCCCGAGATCATGCCCATAATGTGCCAAACGGGTATCTGCACTCTCCTCACGCAACAGTAGTCTGTACTCTGCACGTGACGTAAACATACGATATGGCTCATTTGTCCCTTTTGTTACCAAATCATCTATTAAAACACCAATGTATGCCTCATCACGACGTAAAATCAATGGTTCTTTATCATCTAATGCCAAAGAGGCATTTATTCCTGCCATCAACCCCTGCGCTGCTGCCTCTTCATACCCTGTTGTCCCATTTATCTGTCCTGCAAGATAGAGCCCTTTGATCTTTTTTGTCTCAAGAGAATGTCTTAGCTCACGTGGATCGACAAAATCATACTCTATGGCATACCCATAACGAACAATTTTTGCATTTTCCATCCCTTTTACCGAGTGAACCATATCACGCTGAACTTCCGGTGGCAGTGATGTTGAGAGACCATTGATGTAGCACTCGGTATTGTCCATTGTTTGTGGTTCTATAAAAAGATGATGACGCTCTTTATCTGGAAATTTATCTATCTTGTCTTCAATAGATGGACAGTAACGAGGAGATTTTCCGGCAATCTGTCCTGTAAAGAGCGGAGCACGATAAAAATTTGACTCAATAATATTGTGTGTCTCTTCGTTTGTGTAAGCGATATAACACGGCAACTGCTTTTTCGTTCTGCGAAACTCCTCTCTGTCTGTTCTAAATGAAAAAGGATTAGGCAGTTTATCGCCACCCTGCTCTTCCATAACAGAAAAGTCAATTGTCGAGCTGTCAATACGTGCACATGTTCCGGTTTTAAGCCGCGCCATATCAAGACCAGCATCATTTTTCAGTGACGCAGAGAGCCCGACACTTGTCTGCTCTCCAAAACGACCACCAACCTGCTGCACCTCTCCTATGTGAATAATTCCGTTTAGAAATGTCCCACTTGTAATAATAACCTTTGGTGCAAAATACTCATTTAAAAGCGCTGTTTTCACCCCTGTTACTCTCTTTTCTTCAATAATGAGAGACTCAACCGTATCTTGCGCTAGATTTAATTTTGGTGTCGTTAAAATTTTATTCCGTGCAATAATACGGTATTTATCCATATCAATCTGCGCACGACTACCACGGACTGCTGGACCTTTGGTTTGATTGAGTATGCGAAATTGAATACCTGCTTCATCTGTAATAAGCCCCATCTCACCGCCAAGTGCATCAATCTCACGCACCAAGTGCCCTTTTGCAAGTCCGCCAATAGCAGGATTACACGAAGTTGCACCCACATTCTCTGCAAGCATAGAGATAAGGAGTGTCTCTTTTCCCATTCTTGCAGCAACTAATGCCGCTTCAATACCTGCGTGACCGCCACCTACTACTATTACATCATAATTCATAAAAATATCCATTCTATTATCTTAAAGCGAATTTTATCATTTTTCAGTATCATTTGCATAATAGTAACTCAATTAATTAAGGTTTTTAAGAAAAATGATTCAAGAAGCGAATGCTGCATATACTGCAAAAGATTACGAAAAAGCCTATAAACTTTACAGCCAACTTGTTCAAGAGGGCAATATTGATGCCATGACATCTCTTGGATATATGCACCAGATGGGACAGGGCTGCGAAGTCGATGAGGCAAAGACTCTTGAGCTCTACACAAAAGCAGCAGAAGCTAAACAGCCTTACGCACTTTTTAATCTTGCCATTCTTTATGAAAACGGCGTGGGTGGAGTTACACACGATATGTTCAAAGCGCATGAGTTGCATATGCAAGCAGCAGAGCGTGAAGTACCACCTGCAATGTATGAAGTCGCACTCATGCTTGAACGTGGTCTAGGCTGTATTCAGAACTACTCTGAGGCTGCTTTTTGGTATGAAGAGGCCGCAAAACGCGGGCATGCGGCAGCTTTTAACAATCTTGGTGTACTCTATAAAGATGGGCTTGGTGTCATAAAAGATGACAAAAAATGCTTTATCTGTTTTTCCCGTGCAGCAGATGCAGGATTAGCAGAAGGACTTTTTAATCTTGGTCTTTTATATGATCAGGGGATTGGGTGTGAAGAGAATCATGACAAAGCACTTGATTATTGTCGAAAAGCAGCCTACAAAGGGCACAAAAAAGCAAAAAAGATCATTCGTGATCTGCAAGAAGATGAAAAAATTGTATTTTAAAGGAAACGTGTGTTTACAGGATTAATACGTGAAGTTGCAACAGTCAAAAGTTTTGTTGGCTCAAAACTGACTATAAAATCAAAGCACAAAGCCAAACTCGGTGACTCTATTGCCATCAATGGTGCCTGCCTTACTGTTGTTAATGTAACACATGATGGATTTAGTGTTGAGCTAAGCCCTGAGAGTCAAAAACTCTTGGCTATTGAAAACTATAAAAATGAAGTACACATTGAGCCTGCAATGATGATGGGCGATAGATTTGAGGGGCATATTGTCCAAGGGCATATCGATACTATTGGAGAGATTGAAGCTATCAAAAACAGTGGAAATTCTTATGATGTTTTTATTAAAGTAGCCAAAAAATTTATTCCCTATATTGTTCCCAAAGGTTCTATTACCATTGATGGCGTGAGTCTTACTGTCAATGATGTCAATGATACAAGTTTTCGTTTGACTATAATTCCCCATACTATGAAAGAGACACTTTTTAAAAACTATAAAAAAGGCTCACGTGTTAATGTAGAGACCGATATGTTTGCACGCTATATTGCACATATTCTCAAATATCAAAATAGTTCAAAAAACTCGCTCACGTGGGATGAAGTTGATGCTATACAGAGTAGTTTTTAAAGGCATCAAATCAAAAATCAAGTTTTAAAAGACAACTTTGGTCACAACAGCTTTAGAGAGCTCCAAGAAGAGGGTGTTGATGCTATCTTAGCAGGACGTGATCTACTTATGATATTACCTACCGGTGGTGGGAAATCACTTGTCTTTCAACTCCCAACGATGATGATGAAAGGCATTACTGTTGTCATCTCTCCACTTATTGCCCTGATGCAAGATCAAGTTGCAGCACTGCAAGCTCAAAATATACAAGCCGCTATGATAAGTTCGGCACAAAGTATGCAAGAGATTGACGATACGCTCACGCAGGCATTTAACGGCTCACTCAAGTTTCTCTACCTCTCCCCTGAACGCCTCAGCAGCGGCAACACCATAGAGATTTTACGCCAACTGCCTATTAACTTTTTTGTTATTGATGAAGCACACTGTATCAGCCAATGGGGACATGAATTTCGAAATGATTACCGTCTGCTTGGCAATTTAAAATCAAATTTTGCAAACACTTCCATAGCAGCCTTTACAGCAACCTCCACACAAAATGTGACAGACGATATCTTGCGTGAGCTACGTCTAGAGAATCCACTTCTTTTAAAAGGGAGTGTCTTTCGTAAAAATATCTTTATCTCTGCGGAGAGACGCATTAGCAACGGACAGGCACAGCTAAAAAATTTCCTACTTCGCCATAAAGATGAAAGTGGCATCATCTATGTCAGCTCACGCAAAAAAGCTGAAGAGCTCAGTACATTTTTAAATCACGCAGGCTACAAATCACTTGCCTATCACGCAGGACTGCCACAACACATCAGAGAACAAAATTTTAAAATTTTTGTCAATGACAAAGTGGACATTATGGTGGCTACAATCGCCTTTGGTATGGGAATAGACAAGAGTGATATCCGTTTTGTAGTGCATATGAGTCTGCCAAAATCTTTAGAGAATTACTATCAAGAGATCGGTCGTGGCGGACGTGATGGAGAGGACAGTGAAGCACTACTGCTTTTTAATGCCGGAGATATGGTACAGCACAAACACTTTTTACATGATATTTCAGATGAGGGCTACAAAGAGCATCTTGCACAAAAAATCGATACTATTTACAAATATGCGACAAGTGAAATCTGTTTTCACAAACAGCTTGCAGAGTATTTTCAAGAGAGCTTAGAGAGTTGCGTGAGCCGTTGTGATAACTGCTTAGAGTCTGATGACAAACGTCAAGACATTACAAAAGAAGCACAAATGTTCCTCTCTGCCATCTATAAAACTAATCAAAATTTTGGGAAAAACTATATCATCGATATTTTACGAGGTTCTAACGAACAAAAAATCTTGGCAAATGGTGCGGACAAACTCTCTGTTTATAATATTGGAGGGCATCTGAGTAAAAAAGAGTGGTTTGTCATTGTAGAGCGACTTTTGGAGTTAAAAATTGTAACTATCGGAGAGTTTTCAACCCTCAAGCTCACGCAAGATGCCATAACTATTTTAAAATCTCAAAAACTCGTTGACATCAAATCATCGCGTCTGCAAGTAGATAAAAAAGCTAAGGCGGTACGACAAGTAGAAGCGTTTGACTTTGACAAAGAACTCTTTGAAAAACTACGCGAAAAAAGAACAGAGCTTGCAAGTGAAATGGGCGTTCCTGCCTACATTATCTTTAGCGATAAAACACTCAAACATTTAGCAAATGATATGCCGACAAACAAAGAGGAGATGCTTGAAGTCAATGGTGTTGGAATGAAAAAATATGAACAGTTTGGCGAAGAATTTTTAGAGGTAATAAGTATTTATTAACAATCACGTAAAGGTTCTACATCAGGGTTGCATTTAATTTTATGTTCCATATTAACAATCTCATAACCTGCAAGCGGCTTGCGTGAGGCAAGTGTTGCATTTCGAAAGTTCTCACCCTTGTTGAGATAAAGCAAAAAACCATTATTATAAAGTGCCAAGCGAGTTTTTAATGCCGTCGAATAGGTAGTAATAATTCCATCCTCACGCAGAGCATTTTTAATATCACAAAAATACTCTTGTGTCCACAACAGAGGATTTGTACTTGGAGAGAAAGCATCCTGATAAACAATATCAAATCTATTATGAAATCTTCTAACATATGCTCTTGCATCTCCTAAGAAAACTTCTATTGTAATATTTTCATCTTTATAAATTCCATCTTTTGATATTGCTGTAATTATCTCACGCAACACTGCAAACTCTTGAGGGTAATTAAAATTTGTGAGTGATTTTACTAAAGAGGCATCTAGCTCAGGAGAGTAGATAAAGAGTTTTTTCTCTGGGGCATACTGCTTGTAATACAAAAGAGTTGCCAAAGTATTAAAGCCAAGACCATAACAAATATCTAAAATATACAGTTCATCTTTTTCCTGCGTGAGCCTGTATGCAGGAATAATGTGCTTATAGAGCGACTCAGAGAGTGCCCCATCTTTTGTAGAGTGATAATGCTCGTCATACTCTTTTGAGTAAGCGGTATAAGAGCCGTCTTCACTCAATGTAAGGGTATGTGTTGCATCCTCAAAACTACTCATACAAATCTCTACTGTAACTTTTGTGCAACGAGTTCATTGACTATTTTAGGATTAGCCTTACCACCTGTGGCTTTGAGTACTTGCCCGACAAAAAAGCCTAAGAGTTTTTTATTGCCCGCTCTGAATTTTTCAACATTATCCGGATTTTTTGCAATAACCTCATCAATAATTGGGGCAATTACAGCAGGATCACTTATCTGAATAAGCCCTTTTTCCTCGACAATTACCGTTGGATTTGCTCCAGATTTTGCCATCTCTTCAAAAACCTGTTTTGCAATTTTATTTGAAATCTTCTCATCATCAAGCATCGCAATTAACTCTGCTATTTGCTTTGGTGTGAACTTCACTTCAGTAGATTGTTGCTCTTTTATCACCCTTGCCACTTCATTTGCTACCATATTCGCCAAATTTAAAGGATTTTTTAGTAAAGTTAGCGCTTCTTCATAAAATTTCGAAAGAAAAGCATCACGTGCAAGTGTATTTGCCACTTCAGAGTTCAACATTAACTCTTTTGTGTAACGCTTAAAAAGTAGCTCTTGCTCTGGCATCATTGGCACTACCTCACCATCAACCTGTTCTACTTTTTTCTCTTCTCTTTTTTCTCTGCGTGGTGCAGCTTTTTTCTTTTTGCCCCAAGAATCTTTGAGTCCCACTATTTTGTTAAAGACAGGTTTTTCATCACTGTAATCAATCGGATCAGCATAAAAATACCCCTCACGTTCAAACTGAAAACGCTCATCTGGTCTGTTTAAAATTACAGCAGGTTCAATAAACGCTTTTACAACTTTAAGTGAATCTGGATTAATATCTTCTACACCCTCTGGAAACTCTGCTCGAAAAAGTCTTTCATAGAGTCTGAGCTCTACCTCTTTGGCATCTACTGCGCTCACCCACTGAATGGCACTCTTTACTTTGATACCGCTCGTATCACTTCCACTTTTTGAATCTGGATAATACTCGGCTTTTATCTCTGTAATATTCCCATCAGCGTCCTTTACAATCTCTTTACAGGCAATGATGTAGCCATGTCTCAGACGTACCGGCTGCTCTGGAGTTAAACGGAAGTAGCCCTTTGGAGGATTCTCCTCAAAATCTCCACGGTCAATATATATCTCACGTGAGAATGGAAGCTTTCTACTTCCCTCCTTATCTATGTCATGCGGATAGTATGGTGCATCTATTGCTTCACTGCCCTCATAGTTCTCAATAGTTACTTTAAGCGGATTAAGAACACATAAAACACGTGGTACTTTTGTATTGAGATCATCTCGAATACAGAACTCTAACTGTGAAACATCTACAACAGAGTTAGCCTTTGCAACCCCAATTTGGTCACAAAAAGTTAAAATTGCTTCTGGTGTGTAGCCCTTTCTTCTGTACCCTGCAATGGTCGGCAGACGTGGATCATCCCATCCATTTACATAGCCACCTTCTACAAGTTCTAAAAGCTTTCTTTTACTCATTACCGTATAGTTGATATTGAGACGTGCGAACTCATACTGATAGGGACGTGGAGGTTCAAGCTCAAGCGTGTCAAGTACCCAGTCATAAAGCTCACGATTATTCTCAAACTCTAAGGTACAAATAGAGTGTGTTATGCCTTCAATATAGTCAGATAAACAGTGTGCAAAATCATACATAGGATAGATATGCCACTCATCTGCAGTTCTAAAATGATGTGCATGTCTAATGCGGTAAAGAAGTGGATCGCGCATCTTCATATTTGGCGATGCCATATCAATTTTGGCTCTTAATATATGTTCACCTTCTGCGAATTCACCCTTTTTCATTCGCTCTAAAAGGTCTAAATTCTCCTCTACACTACGCTCTGCATACTTACTGCGTTTTCCAGCTTGCGTAACAGTTCCACGATACTCACGAATCTCCTCTTCAGAGAGTGAATCAACATAAGCTTTGCCCATCTTTACAAGTTCAATCGCATAGGCATAGAGCTTCGCAAAATAGTCAGAAGTAAAACGGACACTCCCGTCCCACTCATATCCAAGCCACTTGACAGCATCTTCAAGTGCTTCTACATATTTTGTATCTTCTTTTGTCGGATTTGTATCATCCATTCGCAAATGACAGCGACCATTGTACTCTTTGGCAATACCAAAGTTAATAAAGATAGACTTCGCATGTCCAATATGCGGAAATCCATTTGGCTCAGGAGGAAACCTTGTAACTATCTCTTTATATTTACCCGATTTTAAATCTTCTTCAACAATTGCACTTAAAAAATTTTTGCTCATTTTCATCAGTTGGAAACCTTTTTGATTGTAAACTATTTTAATTGTGCTATTTTATCCAAAATGAGCTTATAAACCATTACCCCACATATGCATCTTTTTTGCCATAACAAGGTCATACTCATCTAAAACATCTATGCAATTAGGTGCACGGAACTCACAATCTTCTAAAAGTTGTTTTGTAGCTTCGATATCCATTGTTCCTTTTTTCTCCATAATCACTATATCTGCTGTATTTGCAAGCGTTGTATAGGCAATTTTTACAAGGAGTTCAGGGTTAGCGTGTAGAGAGAAAATATCTTTTAAGATAACAATATCATTATCACGTGGAAGTGCTCGAAAAGGAGTGTTAAATTTTTTTATATACTGCACTTTTGCATCTGTCAAGGTATCATCAAGCCTTAATTCATCTTCACCATAAAGCGCAAGTCGAAACTCACCATCTACCTCTTTTATTCGTTTTAAAAGAGCTTGTGTTGTCACATCTGGTTTTGTTGTAACTTGAAGATAATGATTCCCCGGAAGGGGGTGAAAGAGTTCTAAAAACTGATCTAACTGCATCTTAATAGGCTAAATCGTGTAACTCACGGAAAAGAAAAGCTTCCACAATTTCATCAATACTCTTTTGTGTATGTGCAACAAGAACTATCATAGACATATTAATGAAATCCATAACAGGCTCGCCGTCACTGCACACGACAACAGCTTCCGGCCATGCTTCAAAAGCATCATAACTATCTGCGTGAATCACTTCTACAAGTTCACCCTCTTCTATGCGTAACTCTGCCCATGTTTTTGCTTCTAAAACCGGTGTAATTTTAGCCTCTTGAACATCTGTAGAGTCCATTGGTACTACAACTAACATGAGCCGTTTATCTCTTTGAGTTTCTTTTTACTCAGTTTGATTTTTTCATTATCCATAACACCAATTTTATGAGAAAGAACATCTGATGCAATTTTTTTAGCATTTTTAAGTGAGTGCATTTTATAACTGCCGCATTGATATACATTCAATTCAGGAATATCTTTTTTACTTTTAACATTTAAAATATCTTTCATAGATTTTTCCCAAGCTTTTGCAATCCGTTTCTCATTTGGTGTTCCAATAACAGACATATAAAACCCGGTACGGCAACCCATAGGTGAAATATCTATTATTTCAACTTTTTTAGAGTTTAAATGTTCACGCATAAAACCTGCAAAAAGATGCTCTAGTGTATGAATACCACGCCCATCCATTTTGTCTTTGTTTGGTTTGTAAAAACGCAAATCATAAACGGTAATTTTATCCCCACATGGAGTTTTCATTGTTTTTGCTTTACGCACAGCAGGTGCCGGCATAATTGTATGGTCAACTGTAAAAGAGTCTAATAATGGCATTTTGAAAATCCTTCAATTTAATTAGAAGTATTTTAGCAAAAAAGTTTGATTGTTTTTTGAAGTTTATAAGTTAGTGTTTTAGTTTGAAAATAAAAAAGAGAAGTCCGAAATAAAGAAGTTTTAGATTTGGTGAAGATTGTGCAAAATATCCGACCGATAGTGTACTTGTAGTACACAGAGAGTCGGATTTTTGTGCAAGATTTGCCGAAGCTAGAAGCTCGCGACTAAACTCTCGCTTCTTCTCTTTTATTTAAATATGCCCAGTTTGCATCAACACGCTCTTGCCACTCTTTAATTAAGTATTTATACTCATCTTTAAATAAGTGCTTAAAACGCCCTTGTGCTGCAAGATACTCTTCAACAGGTACAACATTTTTCGGTCGATAAGTAATGTTTAACTCATGACCGTCAATGATTTCATATAATGGAAATACTAAAGTATCTGTTGCAAGATCTGCTAAGTGCATCGTATCTTTAGGATCAAATTTCCACTCAGTTGTACAAGGAGATACTGCATTGATAAATACCGCACCCTCTGTTGCAAAACCTTTTTGAATTTTTTTGACCATATCTTTCCATTTATTTGGAGCAACCTGTGCAGCATATGGAATATTATGTGCAGCCATAATACCCATCATATCTTTTTTATTACGTGTTTCACCATAAGAGATAGAACCAGCCGGTGTTGTTGTAGCACTTGCACCAATTGGTGTAGAAGATGAACGTTGTCCACCTGTATTTGCATAGACTTCATTATCAAGAACAACATACATCATATCATGATTTCTCTCCATACAGCCAGAAATCCACTGAAAACCGATGTCATAAGAGGCACCATCACCACCAAAAGCTACAAACTTAGGGTTACGATCTGGTTGCTTGAGACGGCCCTTTGTTTTAAGAGACTTATACATTGCTTCAGCACCTGCAACCGCAGTAGAACCATTTTCAAAACCGATGTGGATCCAAGAAGCATCCCAAGAAGTATAAGGGTAAACTGCAGTACAAACTTCTAAACATCCCGTAGAAGCGGCAAGAACCAAATCATCATTCGTTGCATTTAAAACTTCACGAACAATGATAGAGTGAGCACAACCAGGGCAAAGAAGGTTTGCACCCTCAAATCTATCAGCCGATGTTGAAAACTCTTTTAAGTTTTTAATTTTTTTCATTTCGCTCATAATTCTATCCTATAAAAAAGCTAGTTTCGGTCCACGAACACCGATAAACTGTTGTTGTTGAGTAAGTAATTTACCGGCATCAGCATTCGCTTGAAGCTCAGTATATAGATCTACTAAATGTTTTTTCGTTAAGTCACGACCACCAAGACCATAAATATAACCACTTAAAAGCATTTTTGAATCACTGTTAAAAAGAGCACCTGCAATCTCATTAAACAGAGCACCTGCAGCACCGCCCGGAGCTGAACGATCAAGTGCAGCAACAGCTTTCACATCTTTTAAAACTTCTGCTATATTTGCAAAAGGGAACGGACGGAAAACACGAATACCTACAACACCTGCTTTGATTCCTTTTTCTCTCATCTCCAATGCCACTTCACGCGCAGTTTCTACTGAACTTCCCATACAAACAACCGCTACATCTGCATCATCCATATCATAACATTCGAGTTGAGAGTATTTACGACCACTCAATTTTTCAAATTCAGCAAATACTTCATCAATTTTACCAGGAACAATATTCATAGTATCACTATGTTGACGAGCTTTATGTTCAAAGTGCCAATCTTCTTCAGTTTGAACACCATGTGTAACAGGATGCTCAAAATCAAGCATATCATTCATTGGCTTATATTCACCAACAAAATTATAAGCATCATCATCACTAAGAGGATGAATCCCTTGAGCAGTATGTGATGTCAAAAAGCCATCCTGATTCACAACTACAGGAAGTCTTACATCATGATCTTCTGCAACTTTAAAAGCTATAAGATTCAAATCATACGCCTCTTGTGGGTTAAATGCATCAAATTGAATCCAACCACTATCACGAACCATATACATATCTGAATGGTCACAGTTAACATTCAATGGTGCAGCCAATGCACGGTTAACAATGTTAAGAACGATTGGCAGACGCATACCAGAAGCCTGATAAAGTGTCTCAGCCATCAGAGCCAAACCTTGTGAAGCAGTTGCAGTTGCAACACGCCCACCAGCAGCCGCAGCACCGATACATCCAGACATTGCTGCATGCTCAGACTCAACCATCATGAACTCACCTTCGATCAAGTTGTCTGATTTGAATTTTGCATACCCTTCAACAATGGCAGTTGATGGTGTAATTGGGTAAGCAGAAACTACATCAACCTGAGCCTGTCTTAAAGCTTGTGCTGCTGCGTGATTTCCATCCCATACTTCTGTTTCATTTAATTCTAATTTATCAAATGCCATCTATTTCTCCTTCTCTTCTTTAGTAGGCCAAGAAGCTATCTCTGTCTCTTCATCTGCCTGTTCTGGGAACATTAAAAGTGATTTTGGATTTGTAGGACAAACCTCAACACAAACACCACATCCCTTACAGTGATCCATATCAACACCTATCATTTTTTTATCTCTTGAAATAATAGAAACATCCGGACAATAAACCCAACAAAATTGACAATCAATACAATAATCTTTATTGTAAACCGGTTTTTCAAGTCTCCAATCTGCTACACTTGCAGTAAAAGAACTGTTTTGTGTGTAGTTACGATCTTCTTGACGCGTTCCGGCAATATCTTCTATAGCACCATCAAAAGTACGAAGCATAGCTCCGATTTCAAATTCATCCCAACCATTATTTTCCATCATCAGCTCCTTACTTCACTTCATCATATGCGCGTTGAATTGCCAACATATTACCATCAACAACTTTTTGTGGTAACTTTTTAAGAACTCTTTTCATACTCTCTTTGAAAAATTCAATATCATACATACCAGAGATCTTCATAAATGCACCAAGCATTGGTGTATTTGGAATGGCACGACCAATAGTCTCGTTTGCGATTGTAATACAATCAAGAGTATAAACCTCTTTACCCTCTAACTTTGGTTGCGCAGCAACTAACTCTTCTTTGCTTAAATGTGTTGTGATGATATATTTTGTATCTTCTTTTCCATTTATTGTTACATCAGATGTGTAAACTAACGCAGGATCAATTACAAAAACATAATCGGGTTCCATATATTTTTCATGGTTTAAAATTGGCTTCTCATCCACCCGATTATATGCTGTCATCGCAGCTCCACGTTTTGCCGAACCATAAAATGCAAATGCTTGCACATGTTTCCCAGTTGTAGAAATTACATCAGCCAAACCTTTAGCACCTGTTACAGCACCTTGACCTGCACGACTATGCCATCTGATTTCTAGCATAAATTCTCCTTCTCTTTTGTCAAGAAATATTGTTAGTATTTTCTATCAAGTCTATTTATGAGTATTTTAGGTAAACGGGACTTAAATGTAGCTTGATGATAGGCTATAGATTATATTGTCAGTGAATTATGTGATAATTTTCTACTTTTTAACCACTTTACAGCCTCATAAGCATCACTAAAAATAACATTAGTAAATTTTTTTAGTGTCTCTTTTGAATCATATCCACTAAGAACTCCTATGCCTTTTATACCGGCTGCCTCTGCTGCCATCATATCAAGCTCCGTATCACCAATAATCCATACATCTGACTTCTCTTCTATATCAAAAACCTCTAATGCTTTTAATATAGGCTCTGCGTGAGGCTTTGGATGCTCTACATGCTCACGTCCAATAAGCACTTTAAACTTATTCATCAAGCCAAAATACTCCATTAAAACACGTGAATATTTTCCTGTTTTTGTCGTAACAATTCCAAGTTCTGCGAAGGAAGCTGCAAGTTCTACAGCCTCTTTTGCGTAAGGCAGTAATACTGTTTTTTGTGTAGAGATCTCTCTATAATGTTCTTTATAAACTGTTACAAAATCCCACACTCTCTCCTCTTCTACACCAAGACGAGCGAACATAACATCTAAGGGATGCCCTATTAAAGCCTTAATGTCTTCATCATTTGGATGTGAATACCCGTAAAAATCAAAAGCATAATGAAAACTCTCTAAAATTGCCTCGGTTGAATCAATCAGTGTTCCATCTAAATCAAATAGTATTATCAATTTTTCTCCCATGAAATATAATTATGCCAAATGCCACCAAGGGCAGGTTCAATATTTTTGATATCTTTGTTCACTGCCGTAATGGAGTTTGGAATATAGAGAAAGAGATAGGGGTTATCCTGCGTGATGATAGTAAACATCTCACGCCAGATCTTTGCAAGCTTTTCTTTCTCTATTAAAGATTGCGACTCCTCTATGAGTCTATCCATCTTTTTGTTATGGTAACCCACTAAATTAAAACCCCCTTTTTTATCACTATCGCTGTGCCAAAAAAGGTAGGGATCAGGTGTAGGCGAGAGCCCCCAGCCAAGTAAAACCGTATCAAAGTTATGTGGAAAAACCACCATATTTAAAAAAGCCTGCCACTCCATTACACGTAACTTCACAATCACGCCTGCCTTTTTTAGCTGATACTGTAGTATCTCTGCGGCATAAGGACGAATAGAGCTGGAGTTTGATGTTGCTATCTCAAACTCAAAAGGGTGTGCTTCATCATAACCAGCCTCACGCAACAGCTCTTTGGCTCGTTTTATATTTTGTTTGGGTGCTTTTATATCCGGATTAAAGGCACTGCTTCCCGGAAGAAACGGTCCTGTACAGACTTTAGCATGTTTAAAAAACAAAATATCAACCAACTCTTCACGATTAATTGCCAAAGAGAGCGCCTCACGTACACGAGGATCTGCAAACTTTTTTTTACGCAGATTAAAACCAAGATATGTATAAGAGAGTGAAATCTTCTCGTAAATATTGAACTTCGTAAAAAAATCAGCTTTGAGTTGTCTCTCCATAACCAAAGGATCAATACTCCCCATATCAAGCTCTCCCTTTTTAAGCATCAAAAGTCGTGTCATCGGATCTGCTATAACATGAAAAGAGATCTTGTCTATCTTGGGACGCCCTTTGAAATAGTCATCAAAGGCTGAAAGCTCAATATTTTTAGAAAATTCCAGCTGCGTGAGTCTATAAGGTCCTGTACCGATTGGATGAGTATTAAACGAAGCACTCATCAAATTTTGTTCATCTTTTAAAAGGTGTTCAGGAAGTATGCCCATCATCCATGTCTCTAGTGCTTTAAAGTAAGGCTTTTTATAATCAACCTCAACACTATAATCATCTAAGAGTTTGACATCTTTTACAAAGCGAAATCCTGAGGAGTATGGAGAGACAATTTTATCTGAAATGAGTGTTTTGTAGGTAAAGAGAACATCTTTTGCAGAAAATGGCTTCCCATCATGCCACTTTACTCCCTCACGCAGCTCAAAAATAAGTGTTGTATCATCTTTAAAATAGAACTTCTTTGCCAAATCACCGATAATCTCTCTGTTATCTTTATCATACTTTACAAGTCCATTAAATAAAAAACCTGTTATCTCTGAAGATGAGGAGTCTGTTGCTAAAATTGGGTTCAAACGTGATGGATTTGCTGATGTTGCTAACTGTAATGTAGATGAAAAAAGCTCTGTAAAAAAGAGTAATAATAGTAATAATTTCATAGTGATGCAATTATAGTATAAAAAGTTGTAAATTTTGTGATTTAAAAAAAGAAGAGTTTATCCAGAGGCAAAACCTCTGAATAGATAAACGAAAATAGAGATTAACGTTTAGAGAACTGACGAGAACGACGAGCTTTTCTCTTACCTGGTTTTTTACGTTCAACAACACGTGAATCACGAGTCATCATACCTTCAGGTTTAAGAATAGTTTTTAACTCTGGGTTAAAAGCTACAAGTGCACGAGAGATTCCGTGACGAAGTGCGTCTGCTTGACCACCGAAACCACCACCTAAAGTAGTAGCAACAATATCAACGCTCTCATTTTGTTTTGTTAAAACAAGTGGTTGTTTTACACGAAGTTTTTTTGCTTCAAGTCCACCTAACCATGCGTCTAATGAAAGACCGTTGATTGTAATTTTACCAGTTCCTGGAGTTAACCATACTTTTGCGATAGACGCTTTACGACGTCCTGTTGCGTAGATTTTTTCTGCCATGTAATTACTCCTTACTTAGCTAGTTGCGCTGTATGAGGATGCTCAGCACCAGCGTAAACTTTTAATTTTTTAAGCATTTTAGCACCAAGCTTAGTTTTAGGAAGCATACCGCGAGTTGCTAATTTGTATAGTTTCTCAGGGTTTTTCTCTAAAAGCTCAGTCATTTTAACACTCTTAGTAGAACCGAAGTATCCAGAGTGAGAAAAGTACTCTTTATTTGCTATTTTACCAAGACCGTTAAATTTAGCCTTAGAAGCGTTGATGATAACTACATAGTCACCACAGTCAATATTTGGAGTAAAACATGCTTTGTTCTTACCACGTAAGATAGTAGCTACCTCAGTGATCATACGACCAAAAGTTTTACCTTCAGCATCAATCAAAACCCATTTTTGATCGATTTGTTCAGGAGTTGCAATTTTAGTAAATTTCATTCATGAACCTTTCGTAGGAATTTTTATAACAAAAATCATTATGCAGGAGATTTGTTTAAGTGGCGAAAGTATAGCTGTATAAACTTATAAGAAGCTGAATTTAAGTCATTTATAAGGTTTTTAAGAACAATCTTCCATGAGTATTTTATGTAGAGAAAAATTATAACACAATTTTCAGATACTTCGTACTATACTACTGTCAATATTTAACTGGAGAAAAAATGAAAAGAGTTTTTCTGCTATTTCTTTTTTGTAGCTCATTTTTATATGCACAAACACTCACAGTGGCACTTGCCGCAAATGTAAGCTATGCCATAGATGAGCTCAAGATCGCTTTTTATAAAAAATATCCTGATACAAAACTTCGCATCATCATTGGAGGAAGTGGAAAACTCAAAGCACAGATACAGCATGGTGCACCTTATGATATCTTTATGGCTGCCAATATGCGCTATCCAGAAGCTCTTTACAAACAAAAGATTGCCATTACAAAACCTTTAGTCTATGCACAGGGAGCTTTGGCAATACTCAGCCAAAAACCAAGAGACTTCACGCAGGGCATCAAAATCGTCACAAATGCAAAAATAAAACGCATCGCCATTGCCAATCCAAGAACTGCCCCTTATGGCAAAGCAGCACAAGAAGCACTTGAGCGTGCAAAACTCTACCAAAAAGTAGCCTCCAAACTTATCTTTGCGGAATCTGTTGCACAAACTGTTACCTATGCCATGACAGCAGCCGATCTCGGTTTTATTGCAAAGTCAGCACTCTACTCTGCAAAAATGCAACACTTTAAAAAAGGTACACACTGGATAGAAGTAGATACAAAACTCTATACACCCATCGATCAGGGTATTGTTCTCTTAAAACATGGCACAAACAACAAAGCAGCTAAAAACTTTTATGCGTTTATTTTAAGTAAAGAGGCAAAAAGCATCTTTAAAAAATATGGATACAATACCTTATGAATAAAATCCGTGCAAAGATAGAGCGCATAAGAACAAACGGTCAACTAAGCATCGTTACATTCCATTCACAAGAGCACGCCCTTACAATGATGAGCCTTGAACTCGGCAAAGAAATTGCACAGTCCAAAGAGCTTATACTCACAACAAAGGCAAGCAATATTGCTATTGCAAAAGAGTATGAAGGCATGCTCAGTTATTCAAATCAGCTTACGGTGACTATTGAAGCTATTGAACTTGGGGAACTCCTTTGTGTGCTACAACTCTCTTTTGAAAACACACTTTTAGAGTCAATCATAACAGCAGACTCTGCGAAGCGTATGCAGCTGCAAGTCGGAGAGTCTGTAACAGCACTCATCAAATCAAGTGATATCTCTATACTGGAGACTTTGGCATGAGCTTTGAGCCCTTTATACTCTCTTTTAAGCTGGCATCACTGACTGCACTTATTCTTTTTTGTATTGCTCTGCCTCTTGCCTGGTATCTCTCACAAACCCGCTCACGCATCAAGCCTTTTCTCGAGGCATTAACGGCTCTGCCAATGGTACTGCCTCCATCGGTTCTTGGTTTTTATATTCTCTGGGCACTCTCTTATAGCTCTCCGCTTGGAGCTTTTTTTGAAAATACCTTAGGAGTCAAACTCGTTTTCTCCTTTACCGGCCTTGTCATTGCCAGCTGTTTTTACTCTCTGCCTTTTATGGTGCAACCTCTGCAAAACGGTTTTGAAACACTCAATAAAAATATGCTTGAAGCCAGCTATATTGCAGGAAAAAGTAAATTTACAACACTCTTCAGAGTTGCCCTGCCAAATATGAAACCGGCTCTCATCACTGCCATCATCATCACATTTGCTCATACTGTCGGTGAGTTTGGTGTGGTTTTAATGGTAGGAGGCAGCATACCGGGAGAGACAAAAGTTGCTTCTGTTGCGATTTATGAGATGGTTGAGATTATGGACTATAAAAGCGCCCATATCTACAGTGCTATTATGCTTGGTATCTCTTTTGTCGTTCTTCTAAGTGTCTATATCTTCAATGCACGCCATAACAAGAGGTTTGGATTATGATTGCTATCAACATACAAAAAGAGCTTCACGGTGCAAATGGTGTAATGCAACTCCAATGCAAAACAACAATCCAAGAGGGAGAGTTTGTAGCACTTAGCGGAAAAAGCGGTAGTGGAAAAACTACACTGCTGCGCATTCTTGCAGGACTTGAAGAGGCACAAGGGGAGATCTCTGTTGCACAAAAAAAGTGGTTACAAACAAATAGATCACTGCCTCCGCAGCAAAGAGAAATAGGCTTTGTTTTTCAGGAGTATGCGCTTTTTAACAATATGACAATAGAGCAAAATCTTCTCTACGTAGCCAATGATGTCAAACTCGCTGAACATCTTTTAGAGCTAACGGAACTCACTGAAATGAAAAAACGCTATCCAAATGCACTCAGTGGCGGACAGAAACAACGAGTAAGTATCTGTAGAGCCTTGATGAAACGTCCAAAAATTCTTCTGCTAGATGAACCGCTCTCTGCTCTTGATACGCTCATGCGAACAAAACTCCAAAATGAGCTGCTTACACTCCATAAAGAGTTCGGTACAACAACCATTATGGTAAGCCATGACCCAAGTGAGATCTATCGCCTTGCCTCACGTGTTCTTGTTTTGGAAAATGGTAAAATAACAAATGACGGAAAACCGACAGATGTTCTTTTGAAAAAACAAGGCTCTCAAAAATTCTCATTTGAGGGAGAGCTGTTAGAGATAAAGAAAGTAGATGTTATCTATATAGCCATAGTAGCCATAGGGCAACAACTTGTAGAGATTGTAGTGAGTTCACAAGAAGCAAAAAAACTGAAAATCGGACAGAGAGTAACACTCTCAACAAAGGCGTTTGCGCCTACACTTTCACAAATTTAATACTGTTTCCTAAAAGATAACAGAGATAACCTTCTACTGTTGCACCGGTTATCTGCTTAACAGCCTGCACATATGAGCGTATCTGCGTGAGATGCTTATCTGTGAAATTCATTGCACTTTTATAATCTACGACAATATAGTTTCCATCCTCTTTTTTTATCAAAAGATCAATATAACGCAGGCTCTTTTTATAGCGCAAAGCTTTCTCTTTTTTATAAGTGGCATTTTGAAGCAAAAAGAGAAACGTTTCATTTTCCAAAAGTCGCTCTATACGAACACAAATATCTCTTATCTCATCCTCACTCAAAATAAAGCCGTATCTGTTTCGTAACATCTCTGTTGCACTCACTAAAGCTTCCGGAGTGAACTCCCACAACATCTCTAAAGTATAGTGCAGTGCCAATC
>Ga0256842_1001434_pt1 | contig 19013 bp, 20 predicted proteins | sample 4559240metaG_FD_185973 | JGI IMG/M metagenome (GOLD analysis project Ga0256842, IMG submission 185973) | Hydrothermal vent microbial communities from Guaymas Basin, Mexico - 4559-240 | ecosystem: Environmental > Aquatic > Marine > Hydrothermal vents | place: Mexico: Guaymas Basin | collected...
GTTCATCCTGAGCGGGATGGGGATCGTCGGCCTGGGGCGGGTTGACATCTTCAACTAACCTCGAAATATTAAAAAACTCTTGAAATCGCATGATCACCCTGGGGAGGTTGCGATGCCCGCGACGTTGACGGCGCTGAAGGTGGCTGAGCTGGTGGGTACGGGGTTCATCGCCGGGTACCTGGGTGGCATCATTGGGACCGGTGGTTGCGTGCTGATGCTGCCGATGCTCGTGTTCCTGATGAAGTACCCGGTGGCTCAGGCCATCGGTACGACCGTGCTCGCGGTGGTCTGGACGGCCACGTTCGGAGCGATTTCCCACGGGAAGCTGGGGAACATCGACTACGAGACGTCGGCCGTGGTCCTGGCCGCGGGCGCGATCGGGGCGCTGGCGGGCTCCGTGATCTTCGCCGCGATCATGGGGTACGCCAAGGTGCTGGAGTTGATCCTGGGCGCGGCCTTCCTGTACGCGGCGGTGCGGATGATCTACGAGGGGATCAAGCGGATCCCCGGGTCCGAGGCGGATCACATCCCGGGTAGCGCGAGCGCTAAGGCCGCGATCGGGTTCTTCATCGGCGTGCTCACCGGCATCCTGGGACTGGGAGGAGGCTACGCGCTGGTGCCCTCGTTCATCTACCTGCTGGACGCGCCGGTGCACCTGGCCGTGGGCACGTCCATGATCAGCATGATCCCGATGGCGACGGTCTCCGCCTCGTACAAGATGGCCCAGGGCGTCACGGACGTCCTGGGCGGCACGATCCTGGGCCTCGGTACGATCGCCGGGGTAAAGTTGGGTGCCAAGACCACGGAGAAGATCGAGCCGTGGGGCATCAAGCTGATCTTCGGGGTCGTGTTCCTGTACGTGTCGCTGAAGTTCATCCTGATGGGGCTTGGGATCAAGCTGTTCTAGAGCGGGGACTCGAGGTCCTCCAGGCTGACGTCCAGCTCGATCCCGAGGGCGTCGGCCAGCGCCTTGCCGTGGTAGTACGAGGACACGTCCTTGGACTCGTACCTGCCGAGCCGGGGGGCCACGCAGTGGTGGCAGGCGGTCAGCACGAAGGTGTTCACGGCCTCCCGGCCCGCCTCCATCCCCTCCACCCGGTCGGCGGCGGCCCAGGTGGCCCCGCAGGGGGCGCCCCGGACGACCTCCACGGACTCGATGACGCCCGAGGAGACCTCGACCCGCACCTCGGGGCGGCCGAACCGCTCCAGGAGTCGGTCGATGGCGTCCACCCCGGTGTCGGGTAGCATCGAGCACGGGGTGGGGTCGGCGAAGGCGACGGCGTCGTGACGGTCCCGGATCTGGCGGCGGAGGGCGGGCTCGGGCAGCAGGGCGTAGTAGATGGGGACGTCGGTCCGCTCGGCGAGGGCCAGTTGGAGGTCGGGGTGCCTCAGGTAGCACACAACCAGGTCGAACCCGGCGATTTCGGCCGGGAGCAGTCGTTCCGCGGATTCTTCGTCCAGGATCACGTTCTCCGGGGGCTCGTTCACCTCCAGGAACTCGGCCTCGTGCTCGGACCGGGCGTCGATGGTGCGGGCCGCGCGCCTCCCGTACTTGGATCCCAGCACGAGGATCCTCAACCTGAGGGCCCCGAACTCAGCCCGCGGTCTCCTCTTCATGCTTTCCGCTCGCCGTGTCCTCATCATCGCCGAGCTCTCGCTCCGCCTCCCGGAGCAGGTCCAGGACCCCGTAGTGGGCCGCGCCGATCACGAGCACGGCCCGATCCACATCGCTCCGGTGCAGGTACTCGATCGTGTTCTCCGCGATCACGCGGTTCCGCTCGTCGATCAGAACCTGGGTCACGTTGGGGAACCGGCGCCGCATCCACTCGATCATCTCGCGCACGGTCCGCTCGTCCGCGACGGAGTCGGACAGCAGTCGTTGGGTCTTGGACGGTCGGAGGACCGAGCGGAGGGCGTCGAGGAGCGTCACGACCTGGAACTTGAGTCGCTCGGTGAGCGGGGCCTTGACGCGTATCCGGTGCAGGATGCCGTCCACGTCCATGTCCACGGGTACGAGCTCGGCCCCCAGCTCCTGCGCGGCCTCGATCGCCCCGAGCATGTCGTCCCCGAGCTCGCTCCCGACCACGCGGCTGACGAGTCGTTCCGCCAGGGAGAGGACGCCTCCGGCGAGCCGTCCGGGGCCTCGCTTCCGCTCGCCGGCGCCGTGAAGCTCGGCTAGGAGGGTCAGGAGTCGACCCTCGCACAGCTCCAGCAGTACCGCCTCGGGCTTGAGCTCCAGGACGGTGTCGCGGACGAGCCCGCGGTCTAGGCCCGCGTGCGCGGTGCGGAGCACGTGGAGCTCGGCGCCCAGGAGGCGGAAGGTGTCGAGGCGCGGTCGCAACTACCCGGGCACCACCATCCCGTCCTCAAAGACCGGTACGACGTCGAACTCGTCCACCCTCGCGCAGAAGTCCACGTCTCGATCCTTGCCGTGCAGCTCCAGCACGTGGCTCGTGCGGGAGCTGCGGAACACGTCCAGGGGTCGAAACGTTTTGGACAATTCGATGAGGGTGCGGGTGCGCCGGTCGGCGGGCTCGCCCCGGGAGAGGCGGGCGATGTACCCGGCGGTGAACGCGTCCTCGATGGCCATCCTTCCCCGGTGACCCGCCTCCACGATGCACGTGTCGCGGTCCAGCTCGGCGGCGACGGCGCTGGCGTTGAGGAGGGCGCCGACGAGCACCCGCTCGCAGGCCTCGGCGGTGCGCAGGATCGCCTCGGTCCCGTTGGTCGTGACCATGTACACGGTCTCGCCCTCGATGCCCTCCGGGTTCCTCAGCAGCTCGGTGGGGGAGTTCCCGTAGTCGGCGATGTCGAGCTTTTTCCCGTGACGCTCACCGATCGTGGGGCCGTCCGCGTCCCGGAGCTCCCGTGGGCTGGTTAGGGGCACGATGGCCTCGGCGCCGAGGGCGAGGGCGGTGACGATCGTGGAGCTGGCCCGCAGCGCGTCCACGACGACGCCCACCGGGTACCCCTCGTCCGGGTCCATGGTCGCGAGAACCCGCACGGTGGGACCCCCGGGGGAGGGTTCCTTTGGTGGCCGTGGCCCTGCCCTGGAGCCTGTTCTCGGAGGAGCGGGATCCGAAGATCTACGCGTACCGGGTGGGACTGCTGGGGCGGGCCTTGGCGATCTATCGGGTGGAGGAGGTGTTACTTTACGGCGATGGCGTCGGGAGGAGGCGCAACGCCGAGCGACTGAAGAAGCTTCTGGAGTACCTGGAGTGCCCGCAGTACCTGAGGAAGCGGGTGTTCCGGCTCGATCGGGACCTGCGGTACGCGGGCGTGATGCCGCCGCTGCGCGCCCCGCACCACAAGCGGCACCCGCCCAGGGAGGGGGAGGTGCGGGAGGGGTACGTGGTGCGGAGGTCGCGGGAGGGGTGCCTGGTGGACGTGGGGGCGGAGGAGCTGGCGGTCTCGCGCGAGCGGTTGCGACCGAGGCGGAGGGTGACGGTGCGGGTCGTGTCGGAGGACCCGCTGATCGTCGAGCCCGCCGAGCCGGACGAGTACTGGGGGTTCCGCGTGCGGATCGTGGACTCGCTGGATCGGGTGCTGGAGCGGTTCGATCGGGGCGTCGTGATCGCCTCCCGGTACGGTGAGGACGTCAGGGAGGTGGAGTTCCGGGAGTCCCCCCGGTGCCTGGTGTTCGGGTCCAGTCGCGTGGGGGTGCTGGACGTCAAGCCCGACGTGAAGGAGAGGTTCCTTACGGTTAATTTCATACCCGGTCAAGGTGTGGAGGTGGTAAGGACTGAGGAGGCCGTGCACGCGGCGTTGGCCGTGCTGAATTACCTGGACTTGCTGTAAGCCTCGGCCGGCTCTCCCACATCATGTTCGGGGTATCAGCCGGGGATTACCTCGTCATCGGCTGAGGTTTCGTCATCGACGCGGCTTCCTTACGACAACATATTTATTGATCTCCCGGTGGGTTGCTTAAAGGGAGGTTCAAAAGGGGGGATGAGGTGATGGTGGAGATGCCGGAAGAATTTGAAAGTGACATAGAGGAGGTCAAGCGGAGGCTTCGGGAGGGGAAGTTAACCAACTTGGGAGCGGCCCTGGCGGTTGTGCTGCTGGCGAGCCTTAAGGGTCAGTGGATCAACGTGGATGAGATCGTGAAGGTGCTGCGGGAGCTCGGGTACGATGTGAAAACGAACAGCATCAGGAGCGCCCTGTACAAGGTTCGGCAGGAAGGGCTGCTGAAGTCCAAGCGGCTGGGCCGGAAGACCGCGTACTTCATTCCGGTGGAGGAGGAAGAGGTGCTGGGAGCGATCCTGCGTCGGATCACCGGGGAGGAGATCCGGGAGAAGATCGTGGAGGAGCTGCTTAAGGAGATCCGTGAGTGAGCGCTCCGCCCGCCCCTCCGTATGGTTTCGATCCTCGAAACGATGGGGTGATCGAGCGTGAGCGGGTCGGGGAAGGAGGCGCGGGAGCGGAGGCTTCCCTTCGAGCGTGAGCGGGAGATGGTGACCAAGGCGGAGGCCGAGACGGACCCGCGGTACGGGTGCCCGCCGGAGGAGCGGCCGATGGAGGAGTACATCATGAAGGGGGTCATCAACCTCGACAAGCCCGCGGGTCCGACCTCCCACGAGGTGGTCGCGTGGGTGAAGGAGATCTTGGGGCTGTCCAAGGCGGGTCACGGGGGCACGCTGGACCCGAAGGTCACGGGCGTCCTTCCCGTCGCGCTGGAGAAGGCCACGAAGATCATCCAGACCCTACTACCCGCGGGCAAGGAGTACGTCTGCATCATGCACCTGCACGGGGACGTGGACGACGACGAGCTGGAGCGGGTGGTGCGGGAGTTCGAGGGGACGATCCTGCAGCGCCCGCCCCTCCGGTCCGCGGTCAAGCGCCGCGTGCGGCCGAAGAAGGTGTACTACATCGACATCATCGAGCGGGACGGTCGGGACGTGCTGCTGCGGATCGGCTGCCAGGCGGGCACCTACATCCGGAAGCTCTGCCACGACATCGGGGAGGCGCTGGGCGTCGGCGCGCACATGGCGGAGCTGCGCCGGACCAAGACGGGCCCGTTCTCGGAGGAGAACGCCGTCACGCTTCACGACCTGAAGGACGCCTACGAGTTCTGGCGGGAGGAGGGGTGGGAGGAACCGCTGAGGCACGTGATCCGGCCGATGGAGGAGGGGCTGAGCCACCTGCCCCGGATCGAGATTCGGGACACGGCCGTGGACGCGATCTGCCACGGGGCCGACCTGGCGGCGCCCGGGATCGTCCGGGTGGAGAAGGGGATCCAGCCGGGCGACCTGGTGGCCATATTCACGCTGAAGGGCGAGGCGGTGGCGCTGGGCGTGGCCAAGGCCTCCTGGAAGGAGATGCTGCACGCCGATCGGGGCATCATGGTGGACACGAAGCGGGTGCTGATGGAACCCGGCACGTACCCGAAGGCCTGGGGCTAGAGGGAGCGGGCCAGCAGCACGGTGAGGTTAGGCACCTTCACGTCCACCCCGCACCGCTCGACCCCCTCCCGCAGGTTGTACTCGCAGAACGGGCACACGGTGGTCAGGACGTCCGCCCCCACCTCCTCAGCCATTCGCGCCTTCACGTCCGACATCAGCCGGGCCAGCTCCGGCAGGCCGGCGCGCACGCCCCCACCGGCCCCGCAGCACCGGTCCGGCTCGCGCATCTCCCGGAACTCGACCCCCTCGACCGACTTCAGCAGGCGCCGGGGCTCCCGGTGCACCCCCTGCCCCCGCTTGAGGTGGCACGGGTCGTGGTACGTGACCACGACCTCCTCCGGGTGCTCGAACCCCCGCTCGTGCGCCCTCAGCTCCACCAGCAGCTCCGTCACGTCCAGCACCTCCCACTCGAACCGCTCCCCCAGCAGCTCCGGGTAGTCGTTCTTCAGCGTGGCGCCGCACCCCGCGCACACCGTCACGATCACGTCCGGATCGACCCGCTGGAACGCCTCCAGGTTCCGGAAGGCCAGGCGCTCGGCCCGGTCCCGCTGCCCCGTTCGGAGCAGGGGCGAGCCGCAGCACACCTGGTCTTCCGGGATCACCAGGCGGAACCCCAGCTCCTCCGCCAGCCGGACGAGCGCCCTCCCGGTCTCGGGCAGCCGGTAGTCGACGAGGCATCCCGTGAAGAAGAGCGCCGTCACGTCCCCGGACCCGTGCTCGCCCGCGCACTCCTCGAGGAAGCACTCGTCCTTCCGCTCCACCGACCGACCGGTGCGAACGGCCCGCTCCCCCACCTCCCGGTGCTCCTCCAGCGGTCCGAGGCCCAACTCCCGCAGCCGCGCCCGCACCGCCTCCACGGCCTTCTTCGGGATGTCGATGTCCTTTGGGCAGACCTCCGCGCACCGGTGGCACGTCGTGCACGCGTACACGTCCACGCCCTCGAGCCGGGGCGTCCGATCCCACTTCTCCGACTCCTCCGCGAGCTTTCGCAGGACGGTGGGTCCGGGGTTCCGGGTCGAGCCCGCCCGGATCACCGGGCACTCCACGACGCAGCACAGGCACTCGATGCACGAGCGGAGCTCGTGCAGCCGCTCGGCCCGGTCCGGTTCCAGTCGTCGGAACCAGTCCAGGTGGGTCCGGGGCGCGAGCGGTCGGAGGCGCCCCGTCACCTCGCGCCAGTCCACGACGAGGTCCCGGATGACCGGAAGGTGCCGGAGCGGTTCGACGGTGACCTCCTCCCCCGGCTCGAGCCGGCGCTCGCAGGCCAGCCCCGCCTCCCCGTTGATCAGGACCGCGCAGGTCCCGCACTGAGCGTTCCTGCACGAGTACTGGAACTGCAGGTCCGGGGCCTCGTGCTCCTTGATCCACAGCAGCGCGTCCAGGAGCGTCATCCCCTCCTGGTACGGTACCTCGACCTCCAGCTCCCGGTCCGGGGTGCGGACGCGGACCAGCACGGTCTCCTCCTCGCCCATGCCCTCACCACCTCATCTTGGTCAGGTCCAGCTCGACGTCCTCCACCTCGCGGGCGAAGGCGACCGCGATCTCGCGGCCGAGCTCCAGCGGGTCGCCCTCCCACCCGAGGTCCCGGAGGGAGGTCGCGGGCACGGGGACCCCCTCGGTGGTCACGTTGACGCCCAGGTGGGCCAGGGCGCCCGGCCCGGCCGGTCGGAAGACGGAGACCGTGAGCTTCCGACCGTCGTGGAGCAGGTCGTCCCCGTCCCGCTCCAGCCTGACGGACAGCCGCTCCTCCAGCACCTCGCGGGCCGTGACGACGAGGATCCGTTGAAGGAGGCCGGCCGCAAGGGGGTCGCATCGGGTGGGGTCGTCCAGGATCAGGTGCAGCACGTCCGCCCCTCGGATGGGCTCGTCCAGGTCCTCGGTGTCCACCGTGTGTTCCCGGCTCACGTCCATCGGGCCGCGGAAGACGAGGATCGCGCGCCCGCGCACCCCGTACCGCGCGTGGGCGTAGGCGCGGCGGAGCTGGGAGCCGTCGTACCTCATCCGCTCCCGCTCGAGGACGATCGTCCAGCCCCCGACGCGGCGCGTTTCAGCGCTCCCTCGAGCCTCAGGAGCCTGCGCTTCCATCGTGACCCCCACCTGAACCCTCCCAGTCCCCGGGACCCGACGACGCGGTGGCAGGGCACGAGCACGGGGGTCTCGTTCCGGGCGAGGGCCCGGCCGACGACGCGCGGGTGCGTGCCGACGCGCTCGGCCAGCTCCCCGTACGTTTTAACCTCGCCGTACCCCAGCCTTCTCACCTCGGAGAGCACGGCCCGGTGCACCGGCGCGTCCGGGAGCCGCACCGGGACGTCCCGGAGGTCCGCCCGCTCGCCCCGGAAGTACCGTTCCAGGCGCTCCCTTAGGTCCAGGAAACCCTTTTCCGGCAGGTCGGGCGGCTCGGTTCCGGGTGGCTCGACCCGGAGCGCGCGCCGCCCGTCGTGCACCACGTACCCGCGCCCGTACGGGGTCTCGTAGGTTAGAACGTACCGGGGCGTGGTCATCGTGGTGGAGCCCCTGACCGAGGATGAGCTGGATTGGGAGGAGCTCGGGCTGCGGGTGGGTCTGGAGATCCATCGTCAGCTGGACACCCCTAGGAAGCTGTTCTGCGGGTGCGAGCCGGAGCTGGTGGAGGAGGTGCCGGAGGAGCCGAGGGTGCGGCGTAAGCTGCGGCCGGTTCAGAGCGAGCTGGGCGAGTTCGACCCGGCGGCGCTGGAGGAGTTCAAGCGGGATCGAACGTTCTACTACCTGGCGGACGGCTCGTTCTCCTGCCTGGTGGAGCTGGACGAGGAGCCGCCGCACGAGCCGTGCGAGGAGGCGCTGGACACGGCGATCAAGGTCACGCTGCTGCTGGGTGGGGAGGTGGTCGATGAGGTGCACGTGATGCGCAAGATGGTCATCGACGGCTCGAACACGACCGGGTTTCAGCGGACGATGCTGGTGGGGATCGGTGGGGAGGTGCCCACGTCCGAGGGGCCGGTGCGGATCAGCACGGTCTGCCTGGAGGAGGACGCGGCCCGGAAGGTGCGGGGCTGGGATCAGGAGCTGCGGGTGGAGTACTGCCTGGACCGGTTGGGCATCCCGCTGATCGAGGTGTCGACGGAGCCGGACATCCGGACGCCCGAGCAGGCGCGGGAGGCGGCGGAGAACGTCGGGGAGGCGATCAAGGCGGTGGGCGGGGTCAAGTCCGGGATCGGTACGGTGCGGCAGGACGTGAACGTGTCGATCGAGGGGGGCGCGGTGCAGGAGATCAAGGGCGTGCAGGACCTGAACCTGATCCCGAAGGTGGTGCGGTTCGAGGCGCTGCGGCAGGCCAACCTGCTGCGGCTGCGGGACGCGCTGCGGGAGCGGGGCGTGAAGGAGACGGACGTGGTGGAGTCCCGGCCGGTGGACGTGACCGAGGTGTTCGAGGGAACGGAGTCGGAGGTGGTCCGGCGCGAGCTCGAGCGGGGCGGCGTCGTCTACGCGCTGAAGCTGCCCGGGTTCGACGGGCTGCTGGGTTTCGAGCTCTGCCCGGGCCGCCGGTTCGGGACGGAGCTGGCCGACTACGCGCGGCGGCGGGGCGTTTCGGGCCTGTTCCACTCGGACGAGCTGCCCGGGTACGGGATCTCGGAGCGGGAGGTGGAGGAGGTCGAGCGGCGGCTGAAGGTGGGGGACGGGGACGCGTTCGTGCTCATCGCGGGGCCGAAGGACCGGGTCAGGTCGGCGATGGAGGCGGTGAGGGATCGGGCGGTGATGGCGCTGGATGGGGTTCCGGCCGAGACGCGGCGGGCGCTGCAGGATGGGACGACGGAGTACATGCGGCCGCGGCCGGGCGCCGCGCGGATGTACCCGGAGACGGACATCCCACCGGTCGTGATCAGCCGGGAGCGGGTGGAGAGGCTGCGGCGGGAGCTGCCGGAGCGGCCGTGGGAGCGGCGTGAGAAGCTGCTGGAGGAGTACGGGCTGAACGAGGAGTTGGTGGAGCAGCTGTTCGAGCACGGTCGGGTGGAGGAGTTCGAGCGGTTGGTGGAGCGGACGGGCGCGGACCCGAAGGTGGTGGCCACGACCCTGGTGAACGTGCTACCGAGGCTGCGGAAGGACGGGTACCCGGTGGAGGAGCTGCGCGAGTCGCACCTGGAGGAGGTGCTGCGGCTGTACGCGGAGGGGAGGATCGCGAAGTCGGCGATCGAGGAGCTGCTGGGGGCGCTCGCGGCGGACCCGGACGCGGACGCGGAGGAGCTGGCGGAGGAGCTGGGCCTGATCGCGGCGTCGCGGGAGGAGATCGAGCGCGTGGTGCGGAAGGTGGTGGAGCGGCATCGGGAGGAGATCGAGGAGCGCGGGATGCGGGTGATGGGCAAGGTGATGGGGGAGGTGATGGAGGCGCTGCGCGGGCGTGCGGACGGGAAGTTGGTCAGCGAGATCGTGAGGGAGCACATCGAGAGGCTCTCGGGAGCGTGACCGCGTTGGACGTGGAGAAGCGGGTGGTGCGGCTGCTCAAGGAGTACATCTCCATCCCGAGCGTCAGCGGGGAGGAGCGGGAGCTGGCGGAGCGGTACGCCTCGGACCTGGAGCGGGCCGGGCTGGAGGTGCGGGTGGACGAGCTGGGGAACGTGATCGCCCGGCGCGGGGAGCCGTCGGTCTGCCTGACCTCGCACCTGGACACGGTCCCTCCGGACGGGATGGAGGATCCGTTCGAGCCGCGGGTAGAGGAGGGTCGGGTCTACGGTCGAGGGGCGTGCGACGCGAAGGCGAACCTCGCCGTGTACGCGGTCGTGGCGGAGCTGTGGAAGGGTCCCCTGGAGGTCATCGGGGTGGTGCGGGAGGAGACGGACTCGGCGGGCGTGCGGCGGGTGCTGAGGGAGGGGGAGATGGTCTCGGACCACGTGATCAACGGGGAGCCGACGGGGCTGCGTCCCGTAATCGGTCACAAGTCGCGGGCGGAGGTTCGGCTGCGGGTGCGGGGGAAGCCGAGGCACGCGAGCGAGGACCCGCGGGACAACCCGATCCTGCGGTTTTATCGCGCGCTGAGGCGGCTGAGGGAGCGCGCCCGGGGGCTGGAGGACGGGCTCGGTCGACCCACCGTGGTGCCGACCCGGGTCGTGGCCGAGTCCGGGGCGACGAACGTGACGCCGGAGGAGCTGGAGGCCGTGCTGGACGTGCGGTTGAACACGCGGCTGTCCCCGGAAGAGCTGCGGGAGCTGCTGGAGCGGGAGTGCGAGGAGGTGGAGGTGCGCTCCGGCGCGCCGCCGTTTCGACTTCGGGGGGACGAGGCGGTGGTGCGGGCGCTGGTGGGAGCGTTGAGGCGGCGCGGCCTGCCCGCGGAGCCGACCGTGTGGTCGGCCAGCACCGACGCCGGGTACATCCGTCACCTGGGCGGGAAGGACGTGGTCGTGTTCGGGCCAGGATCCATAAAATACGCTCACACCCCGGAGGAGCACGTGCCGATCCGGGAGCTGGTGATGGCCGTGCGCGTGCTGGAGGAGGTCGTGAACGAGCTGTCGCAAGGGTGTGCGTAACGTGTGCGGGATAGTCGGATACGTGGGTGAGCGGGACGCCGCCCCGATCATCGTGGAATCGCTGGTGCGGTTGGAGTACCGGGGGTACGACTCGGCGGGCGTCGCGACCATCCACGAGGGCAGGCTCTACGTGGAGAAGGACGCGGGGAAGCTGACGGAGGGTGGCGAGCCCACGGACCTGCAGCGGCGGTTGAAGTCCCTGCCGGGTAAGATCGGGATCGGCCACACCCGGTGGGCCACGCACGGGGACCCGACGCGGGAGAACGCTCACCCGCACACGGACTGCCGTGACCGGATCGCGGTCGTGCACAACGGGATCATCGAGAACTTCAGCGAGCTGCGTCAGGAGCTCGAGGAGCGGGGTCACCGGTTCACCTCGGAGACGGACACGGAGGTCGTGCCTCACCTGATCGAGGAGTTCATGAGCGAGGGCAAGTCGTTCTTCGACGCGTTCGTTGAGGCGGTCAAGCGCCTGGAGGGGTCGTACGCGATCGCCGCGATCTGCGTGGACGAGCCGGACGTGATCCTGGCCGCCCGGAAGGAGAGCCCGCTGGTCGTGGGGCTGGGCGAGGACGGGAATTTCCTGGCCTCGGACATCCCGGCGATCCTACCGGAGACGAACGAGGTGATTCCGGTGGACGACGGTGAGGTCGTGGTGGTGAAGCGGGATGAGGTGAAGATCCTGGACGCGGAGACGCTGCGGGACGTGACGGACGAGAAGGAGGTGCAGGTGGTCGAGGAGGATCCGCACCGGCTGGAGCGGCACGGGTACCCGCACTTCATGCTGAAGGAGATTCACGAGCAGCCGGAGGCGGTGCGTAACACGCTGACCATCGAGCGGGACCGGCTGGTGGAGATGGCCGAGGAGCTGGCCCGGGGCGAGTACCGGCGGCTGTACATCGTCGCGTGCGGTACCTCGTACCACGCGGGGCTGGGCGCCAAGTACGCGATGGAGATGCTGGCCCGGTTCCCGGTGGACGTGGTCATCGCCTCGGAGTTCCGGTACGTGACGCGGGAGCTCGTGGACGAGGAGACGCTGGTGCTGGCGATCTCGCAGTCCGGGGAGACGGCGGACACGCTCGCGGCCGTGCGGGAGGCGAACGAGCGGGGCGCGACGACGATCGCGCTCACGAACGTCGTCGGCAGCACCATCACCCGCGAGGTCGATCACGTGATGTACACGCACGCGGGCTTCGAGAAGGCGGTGGCGGCGACGAAGACGTACACGGCCCAGCTGGCGGCGATGTACACGTTGACCGTGGAGTTGGCCCGGCGGTTGGGCGAGCTGACGGACAAGGAGGCGGAGGAGTACCACGAGGAGCTGGACCGGGTGCCGGAGATGCTGGAGCGGGTGCTGGAGTGGGAGCGGGAGCGGGAGGTCGCCGTGCTGGGTGGTCGGTACAAGGAGCGCCCGAACTGGTTCTTCATCGGGCGGGGCCCGGGCTACCCGACGGCGATGGAGGGCGCGCTGAAGCTGAAGGAGATCACGTACCAGCACGCGGAGGCGTACCCGGCGGGTGAGCTGAAGCACGGTCCGCTGGCGCTGATCGAGGAGGGGGTGCCGGTGGTTGCGGTGGCGCAGCGGGGTGGGGTGTACGAGAAGATGCTGGCCAACATCGAGGAGGTGAAGGCGCGGGGCGCGACGGTGATCACGGTGGCGGAGGAGGGTGACGAGAACGTGGAGGAGCACTCGGACCACGTGATCCGGGTGCCGAGGATCAGCGAGGTGTTCTCGCCGATCGTGTACACGGTGCCCCTGCAGCTGCTGGCCTACTACATGAGCGTGGCGCGGGGCATCGACCCGGATTACCCGCGGAACCTGGCGAAGAGCGTCACGGTGGAGTAGCTCACTCTCCCTCCTCCTCTTCCTCGATCCCGATCACCTTGAAGATGCGCTTGCGCACCGCCTCCTCCACCAGCTCCAGCACCTCGTCCTTCTGCACGTCCTTGAAGATGCCCAGCGGGATCTCGGCCGCGGCCGCCTTGGAGTGACCGCCCGCGGACCCGACGTCCCCGAACGCCTCCCGCATCACCTCGCCCAGGTTCAGGCGGATGTCGTCCGTGCGGGCGGAGATCTTGATCTTCCCGTTCACCACCCCGAAGACGATCACCGTGTGCACGCCCTCCAGGTTCAGCAGGTAGTCCGCGGCCTGAGGCAGCGCGTCCTCGTTCTTGACGAACCCGACGTTGGAGAACAGGTAGCTGCGGACCACGGTCCGGTTCCGGATGGCCTCACCCAGCACGTCCAGCGTCTCCGGGGAGATGTCGGGGGACTCGATCTTCGCCAGCACCTCGTGGTCGGCCCGCGGGTACAGGAAGGCGGCCGCCTTCAGGTCCTCCGGGGACACGTTGCGGGTGAAGTTCAGCGTGTCCGTGCGGATCCCGTAGAGCAGCGCCGTGGCGGTGCGACGGTCCACGTCCTTACCCATCGTCTTCAGGTACTGGGTGAGGATGGTCGAGGTCGCGCCCACCTCGGGCCGGTGGTCCGTGAACTCGGCCAGCTCGAGCGCGTCCAGCGAGGACCCCTCGCTGACGCTCATCATGCCGCCGTTGGAGGACGAGTCGTGGTGATCGATGACCGCAAGGATGCGGCCGTCCAGGTCGTCCCCCAGCTCCTCCTCGAGCACCTTGGGCACGGTGGGCGTGTCGACGATGGCGAAGCCGTCGTACTCGTCCAGGTCCACCTCCGACGCGCGCATCATCTCGATGTCGAGCATGTTGACCAGGGCCTTGTTCTCCTGGTGCCCGATCTCGCCCCCGTACACGATGTCCACGTGCACGTCCTTCTCGGAGACGAGCTCCTGCAGGGCGACCGCGCTGGCGATGGAGTCCGGATCCGGGTTGTTATGGGGGACGATCGCGACGGAGTCCACGCGCTCGAACACGGCCAGCAGCTCCTGCGCCTTCTGCCGGTTCCGCACGTTGTCGATGTTGTAGAGGAGCTTTTCCACGAGGAGCTGGTTGGGGGAGAGCACCTCGTCGGCGCCCAGCTCGTTGAACTCCTCCACCCGGTCCTCGTCCGCCACGCGGACGACGACGTAGGCGCTCTCGTTCAGCCTGCGGATCAGCTCGACGGCCCGCGCGTTCACGTCGTCGTCCGGGGTGAGCACGTAGACGGTGACGGCCTCCTCGACGCCCGCCTCCTCCAGCACCTCACGCTCCGTCACGTCCCCGATGACCACGTCGAATCCCTGCTCCTTCAGCACCTCCGCGCGGTTCTCGTCGCAGTCCACGATCACGACGTCCTCGCCGCGGTCCCGGAGCGCGTCCGCGACCACGTGGCCGACGGAACCGGCACCCAGGATCACGTGCAGGGGAATCGTCGATGCCCCCGCGCCGACGGTGGGCAACGCGTGCACCCTAGGCGGACGTCGCGGTCGTTCAAGCATATATAACGATGTCCGGCCGCTTCCCGAGATAACTTGTCAGAAATAGCCGAAAAAACCGGGCAGGGAGGGCCGAAGGGAGCGCGGGCGGCGCTTACCGGCGCTTGGGCTTGCGGATGCCCAGGAACCGGGCGCACTTGGGGCAGTAGTAAACCTTCCTGGAGAACGTGTGCACGTACCGGTCGTCCACGGCCTGCCGGACCACGGGGTCCGTGATCCGGAACCCCTGGGTGGCCGGGATGGCCTTGTGGCGGGGAACCTTGCCGCCACAGCACTCGCAGGTCACGAACGAGGGTTTACCGCGGGACTTCGACTGCTTCCAGCCATCCCGACCCTTCCGCCTCGGGTTGCGCGCCATTCGGCGCTCCCTCCCGGCTAACCCTCCCTGTCAAAGTATATATTCTTCCCGGTTGCGGAGAGCGGGATCCCGATCACGACGTCCGCGTCAATCAGCCCCAGCGCCCGGACGGCGACGCCGACGGTGTACATCAGCCGGTTGTCGACGACCAGGTCGTTGGCGATCTTGGCGGCCGAGCCCAGCGCGATCCCCAGGTCGATCAGTTTGAACCCGCAGAGCGGGCCGGCGAACTCCCGATCCACCTCCCTCTCCTCGAGCTCGTCGCAGTCCGAGCCGCACATCCCGCAGTGGAGGCCGCAGGGACCGCTGGACTTGACCCCGATCGCGACCAGGCACTCGGACTTTCGCAGGCACTCCGCGTCCCGGCGGAAGAAGTCTGCCCCTTTCTCCTCGGCGATCTCCTCCATCTTGTCCGCGATCTCGCGCAGCCGCTCCTTATCCTCGATGATCTCCACCACGATGTCGTCGATCCCGCGCGTCTTGGGGGCCGTCCGGGCGGCGACGGCCATCAGGCGGGCGACCTGGAGGACTCCCTCCGCCTCGGGTTTCACCGGGGGCCACCCCCGACCGTGGGCGGCCGTTCGGCGAGGAGCATGTCGACCAGGCTGTCGCACAGGACGGCGGCCATCCGGGCGTCCTTCTCGGCGGCGACGGGGGGCGCCGTCCCCTCGGGATCGTCCGTGATCGCGCAGATCATGCCGTCCTTGGTGCGGCACATCATACCGGGGCGGGCCGGGATCCACCTCCGGTCGCGCGGGTCGTAAACGCGGTCCACGGGTCGCCCCTCGAACGCCTCGGCGGAGGTGATTGGGAGCCGGAGGAGGCCCTTGTTGACCGCCTCGGTGCCGCGGCCCGGGAAGAACGCGTCCATCAGGGCCTTCCCGAGGGCCGTGAACGTGCCGGTGGCGAGATACTTTTTACCGCGCGCGCCCCGGGCCGTGCGAGCGTTGTAAATGCGGACGTGCACGCGGTACATGCCGGTGACGGGGCTGACCAGTCGCTCCACGATCTCCTCCACCCTCTCGCGCCCGGGCACCTCGACGTCGATTTTCAGCCCGGAGCCTGGGCGGACGGTGACGCGCGCGTGCGTGATGATCCCCTTCGTGACCGCCTCCCCCAGGGCCTTCCCGGTCACGCGCACCCTCCCCTTGGGGGCGCCCCGTTTGGACGAGGTTCGGGAGATCGTGAGGGCGGTGGAGCGACACCACCGGTGGCTCCGCGAGTGCCTGCCCATGATCGCGAGTGAGAACGTCACCAGTCCCGCGGTCCGGGAGATGCTCGTCACGGACTTCGGCCACCGGTACGCGGAGGGGCAGCCCGGGGAGCGACTGTACGAGGGGTGCCGGTACATCGATGAGGTCGAGCTGAGGTGCGTGGAGCTGGCCAAAGACCTCTTCGGGGCGGAGCACGCGAACGTGCAGCCCGTGTCCGGGGTGGTCGCGAACCTGGCCGCGCTGACGGCCCTGACCGAGCCGGGCGACGTGGTGATGGGACTGCGGATCTCGCACGGGGGGCACATCAGTCACCACGAGATCAGCGCGCCGGGCGTGCGCGGGCTCCGGGTCGAGTTCCTGCCCTTCGACGAGGAGGACATGAACGTGGACGTGGACGCGGCGGTCCGTCGGATCGAGGAGGTGGAGCCCCGGGTGGTCATCCTGGGGGCGAGCCTGTTCCTCTTCCCGCACCCGGTGGAGGAGATCGCCGAGGCGGTGGAGGCGGTCGGGGGGTGCGTGCTGTACGACGGTGCCCACGTGCTGGGGCTCATCGCGGGGGGCGAGTTCCAGGATCCGCTAAGGGAGGGCGCGCACGTGGTGACGGGGAGCACGCACAAGACCCTGCCGGGGCCTCAGGGTGGGATCATCCTCTGCGGGCGCGAGCTGGGGGATGCGATCGACGAGGCCGTGTTCCCGGGTCTGGTCAGCAACCATCACCTGCACCACGTGGCCGCGCTCGCGGTCGCGCTGGCCGAGTTCAAGCGGTACGGGAGGAGGTACGCCCGGGCCACGGTACGGAACGCCCGGGCGCTGGCCGAGTCCCTGCACGCCGAGGGGCTGAACGTGCTCTGCGAGCACCTGGGGTTCACGCGCTCGCACCAGGTGGCGGTGGACGTGAGCGAGCACGGGGGCGGGGCCGAGGTGGCGCGCCGGTTGGAGCGGGCGAACATCCTGTGCAACAAGAATCTGCTGCCGGGGGACGACGAGTCCGAGGCGGAGGATCCCAGCGGGATCCGGCTCGGGGTGCAGGAGCTGACGCGGCTGGGGATGGGTCCCTCGGAGATGGAATACGTGGCGGAGCTGATCGCGGACGTGGTGCTGGACCGGCGGGGTGTGGACGAGGTCCGGGAGGACGTGGCCGAGCTCCGTAGGGAGTTCCAGGAGGTGGAGTACGGGCTCGGGGACGGCGTGGGTGCGCACGAATGGCCCCGGTTCGCGGACTGGTCGTGATGGACTTCGACGGGACGCTGGTGGACGGTGAGACGATCGACGTGATGGCGGAGCTGGCGGGCGTGGGCCGGGAGGTGGAGGAGATCACGCGCCGCGCCATGGAGGGGGAGCTCGAGTTCGGGGAGGCGCTGAGGGAGCGGGTGCGGCTGCTCGCCGGCGCCCCCGCCTCGATCCTGGACGCGGCGACCGCGCGCCTGCGGCTGAACCCCGGGGTCCGAGAGTTCGTGGCCGCGGTCCGACGCGCGGGGGCGGCGGTCGCGGTCGTGAGCGGCGGGTTCACGGAGGTGGTGCGCCGGTTCGCCCGGGAGCTGGGGCTGGACGCGGTCGTTGCCAACGAGCTGGAGGTGAGGGACGGGGTCCTCACGGGCCGGGTGTACGGTCCGGTGATGAGCGGGGAGGCGAAGGGCCGGGTGCTGCTTCAGCTGTGCCGGAGGTTCGGCGTGCGCCCGGAGGACACGGTGGCGGTGGGCGACGGTGCCAACGACGCATCAATGTTAAATCGCGTCGGTCTCCCGCTGGGGTTCCGGCCGAAGGGAGCCATCCGGGACCTCGTTCGAGGGTCCCTGTCCGACTTCCGGGAGGCCATCCCGCTGGTACTGCGGTTTTGGGGCGTCCGCGGCTGATGGTCTTCTCGGAGGAGAAGCTTCAGGAGATCAAGCGGCTGGAAAAGCAGCTGGCGGACGTGCGGAAGGAGATCGACGATCTGGAGGAGGAGCGGGGGAGGCTGGAGCGGAAGGTTCGGAAGCTGGAGCGCGAGATCGAGCGGCTGGAGCGGGAGGCCGAGCGTTACCGGAGGAAGCGGGACGAGCTGAACGAGCGGGTGCGCGAGCTGCGGGAGCGGGCGGAGGAGCACCGTGAGCGGCGGGATGAGCTGAACGAGGAGGTGCAGGCGTACAAGAAGAAGCGGGACGAGCTGAACGAGCAGGCCAATCGGATCGCCCGGAAGGCCAAGGAGCACGTGGAGCGGGCGAAGGTCCTCCGGGCCAAGGTTAAGCGCCCCATCGGGGAGATCCGCCGCGAGATCGAGCGGCTGGAGCGGGAGATCGAGACGAAGCCCATCTCGCCGCGCCGGGAGGAGCGGATCGCGGAGCGGCTCGAGCGGCTCCGTGAGCAGCTGGAGTACTGGAAGCGGGCGGAGAAGCACTCCCGGGAGGCGGATCGGCTCTTCTCCCGGGCGGACGAGCTGCGGGAGCGGGCGAACAAGTACCATCAGCTGGTGGTTAAAACCGCGGAGAAGGCGAACAAGCACCACGACAAGATGCTGGAGTACTACGAGCGGGCGGACCGGATCCGGGAGAAGGCGGACGGGTACCACCGGAAGTACGAGGAGCTCCGGTTCAAGGTGAGGAGGCTTCGGGACGAGGTTCGGGAGCTGCGGGCCCGGATGGAGGAGCTCGAGCAGAAGATCATGGAGAAGCGCGCGGAGGAGAAGGCGCTGGAGGTCCGGATCAAGGACCTGGAGAAGGCGGCCGTCGACCGGGAGAAGATCGAGAAGATCAAGGAGAAGCTGGAGCGTGGGGAGAAGGTCAGCTGGGAGGAGCTGCAGCTGCTGCAGCAGTACGGTGAGATGTAGCCCCCGAGGTGGGGTTCATGCGGGTCCCGCTCCTCGAGGTCATCCTGCACACGGACGGCTCCGTGACCCGCATCCTGCGCCGCTTCTTCGATCGAGTGGAGGTGCGGCCGCTCCGGACCAAGCGGGTGCACGTGCGCGGTCGGGAGGCCAGGCTGCTCGGCCTGCCGGACGGGGACGTGGCCTACCTGCGGCGCGTCCTGATCGAGCTCGACGGCCGCCCGGGGATCCTGGCCACCTCCTACGCCCGCCCCGACAACCTACCCGGTAACATGCGGAGGCTGGTTCTGCAGTCCCGGAAGCCCCTGGGTGAGATGATCGAGGAGATGAGGTTGGAGACGCGGAGGGAGATCGTGCG